>CDZY01002326.1_pt1 | contig 76400 bp, 70 predicted proteins | sample 557671 | NCBI WGS metagenome assembly CDZY01 (sample SAMEA3182091, study PRJEB8094) | gut metagenome | biome: human; feature: gut; material: Stool; isolation source: human stools | place: Canada | collected 2013-03-11
CGATGTCGGCTCATCGCATCCTGGGGCTGTAGCAGGTCCCAAGGGTTGGGCTGTTCGCCCATTAAAGCGGTACGCGAGCTGGGTTCAGAACGTCGTGAGACAGTTCGGTCCCTATCCGGCGTGGGCGGAGGATATTTGAGAGGAGCTGTCCTTAGTACGAGAGGACCGGGATGGACGAACCTCTGGTGTATCTGTTGGGCCGCCAGGCCCATGGCAGAGTAGCCAAGTTTGGACGGGATAAACGCTGAAGGCATCTAAGCGTGAAGCCCCCCTCAAGATGAGATATCCCTGCTTAGGCAGTAAGACCCCTTGCAGACGACAAGGTAGATAGGTTGGAGGTGGAAGAGCGGCAACGCTTGCAGCTGACCAATACTAATAGGTCGAGGGCTTGACCAGAAATGGTTCAGGTTAAAATATCTGATAGTTTAATGTGTGGTTTTGAAGGAACAGGAAATTTAATTATTGAATTTATAAGCTATGACGATTGGGTCATGGCTTTTTTTTGACTAAACATAAACAACAGCATAATTTATTGAAATTTAACTGTAGCCGATGTATGATGTTTTTTGATGTAAATGGAACCTTATGAGATTGAAATACCTATGAAATCATAATAATTTAAAGTATTGATTTTATGTATTGGTTTTAAACAAATATGTATGTGGGGTGCAGGTAAATGTATAAAATATTGCTGGTCGAGGACGACGAGGGGATTGCAAAGGAGATTGCAGATTATGCCGCAGGCTGGGAGCTCGAGGTGCATATTGCAAAGAATTTTGAGAATATAATGACGGAGTTTGCCAAGGTGAAGCCGCATCTGGTTCTGCTTGACATATCACTGCCGTATTTTGATGGGTATTACTGGTGCAGCCGTATAAGAAATGTGTCCAAGCTACCGATAATATTTCTGTCGTCGGCATCAGACAATATGAATATACTCATGGCGATGAATATGGGTGCAGATGATTTTATCGCGAAGCCGTTTGACAGGAATGTGCTGATTGCAAAGCTGTCGGCGATGCTGAGGCGAAGCTATGATTTTGCGGCATCGGTGAGCATTATTGAGCACAATGGAGCGATGCTCAACATGTCGGACAACACGCTTACATATCAGGGGGAAAATATAGATTTGAGCAAGAACGAGTATAAGATACTTCTAACGCTTATGGAGAACAGGGGAAAGGTGGTCAGCCGGGAGAGTCTTATGGAGAGGCTGTGGGAGAGTGACAGCTTTGTCGATGAGAATACCCTCACAGTGAATGTGAACAGGCTGAGAAAGAAGCTTGATAATGCGGGACTTAAGGATTTCATCGGGACGAAGTTCGGCGTGGGTTACATTGTGCAGATTGACTAAGCTGTGTGCATAGGCGTTAGGAAACAGTTATACACGGGGCTGCGCAGCTGTGTGTTCAGAAATACGATAACATATGAAGCTGTACAGATTTGTGGAATGCGGGCTTTCTGAAAAAATATATAATTGAAAAACAGGGAATGACACATGAACAGAAAAATTCATTTTATATTAAACTACATAATAAGTAAGAAGAAGTCATTTCTGATGGTTCTGGTGTGTTGTGCCATATTTGCATTTACCTTCTGGATGTATGGAATAACTGTTGCAGCAGTGTTATACCCGGCGCTTGTCTGCATGGTGATAATGGCTGCGGCATTTGCTATCATGGCATATTCAGAATATGGAAAATGGAAAAATATGCAGGAAATCCTTCAAAGGGCAGTCGGAGATGACAGTGAGTTCGTAAAGATACTGGATACTGCCGAGATAAGAAAACAGGTGAATACTACTGATGAGATAGAAAATGAGCTTCTTGAAATAATTGAACGTCTTAAAAATGGGGGAATGAGATTGAATGACTCCATGAACATGAAATATTCGGACATGGTCGACTACTATACCATGTGGGTGCACCAGATTAAGACGCCGATTGCCTCAATGCATTTGATATTACAGAAGGAGGACTCGGAGGATTCAAGGAGGCTGCGCGCGGAGCTGTTCAGGGTGGAGCAGTATGTTCAGATGGTGCTGTGCTTTTTGAGGCTTGATTCGGATTTCACGGACTATGTGATTAAGGAATACAGGGTTGATGACATTATTCGCCCGGCAGTGCGAAGGCTTGCGCCACAGTTCATAATGAAGAAGCTTGCGCTTGAGTATGAGCATACGGACGAGGTTGCGCTCACCGATGAGAAATGGCTGGGCTTCGTGGTGGAGCAGGTTTTGTCAAATGCGGTGAAATATACTTCTTCGGGAAGCATCAGCATCAAATGTGACGGGGACAGGCTTGTGATAAGTGACACCGGAATAGGCATCGCGGCTGAGGATTTGCCGAGGATATTCGATAAGGGATACACGGGCTTTAACGGACGGGCTGACAGAAAGGCGAGCGGAATAGGGCTCTATCTGTGCAGGCGGATATGCGACAATCTCGGGCACAGCATCAAGGTGGAGTCAGCTCCGGGGCATGGGACAACCATAATCATAGGGCTTGAAAGAGATAAGCTTGAGGTTGAATAGTGATAAGCCAATTCTTACACAAATGTAAGTTTTGCATAAGGAAATGTAAGCCGATTAGATGGAGCTGCATTTCCTTTTTTGTTATAGTAATGTTGTGGGGAGGAAAAAGATAAATGAGATATAATAGCTTTTAATTGAAAGAAATTTCATGGGGCGAAAGAAAATTGTCTGTTGTAAGGCATTATAAGATGAAGCTATATAATTGCCGGTGACAGTCAGAATGGAGGAAAATATGAGTTTATTAGAGGCAGCAAATATCAAAAAGACATACACCACAAGATTCGGTGGGAATAAGGTGGAGGCACTTAGGAATGTGTCCTTTGCTGTGGAGAAGGGCGAGTATGTGGCTGTTATGGGTGAGTCGGGGTCAGGTAAGACAACGCTGTTGAATATTCTGGCGGCACTCGATAAGCCGACAGGCGGGAGGATAAGACTCGAGGGTCAGGATTTGTCAGAGCTGAGCGAGAAGGAGATTTCACAGCTAAGGCGGGATAAGCTTGGCTTTGTGTTCCAGGATTTCAACCTGCTCGACACATTTACGCTGGAGGACAATATATACCTTCCGCTGGTGCTTGCGGGGGAGAAGCATGCGGAGATGAAGCGGAGACTGATACCGCTTGCGGTGCAGCTTGGAATTGAGCCGTTGTTAAAAAAATATCCGTATGAGGTGTCGGGCGGTCAGAAGCAGAGGGCGGCGGTGGCGAGGGCATTGATAATCAATCCGAGCCTGATACTTGCAGATGAGCCGACAGGGGCGCTTGATTCCAAGTCGACGGATGAGCTGTTAAGGCTCTTCGGGGAGATTAATGAGAAGGGGCAGACTATTCTCATGGTGACACATTCGGCTAAGGCGGCAAGCCACGCGGGGAGAGTATTGTTTATAAAGGACGGAGAGGTATTTCATCAGATTTACCGTGGGGATGACACCGGGGACGAATTTTACCGCAAGATAGCGGATACGCTCACGGTGCTTGCGACGGGGAAGAAAGATTGAGGTGACTGAGTTTTTTGTTTTAAAATGTGCTAAGACAATGAACTTTTGCAAAGAATGGAGATAAGTTTGAAAATAAAATTTTCAAACTACTTATTAGTGGCAGTACTGCAAGCGGTGCTTGCAGTATGCAGGAGGATAAAAAATGGGAATAGGTTTTTACCCGCATCTTGCGTGGGATAGTATAAGAAAAAATAGGAGATTATACCTTCCGTACATACTGACATGTACCGGAATGGTGATGATGTTCTATATAATTGCATTTTTAGCCGGAGATCCGCTGCTAAAAACAATCAGAGGTGGTTCGTTTATGGCGGAAATGCTTGGAATGGGAACTTATGTGATAATGATTTTTGCGGTGCTGTTTCTTTTTTACACGAACTCATTTCTGATGAAGAGAAGGAAAAAGGAATTCGGTCTGTATAATGTGCTCGGTATGGGAAAGGGCAATCTGGCGAGAATTTTATTCTGGGAGAGCGTTCAGATTGCGTTCATATCGCTCACTGCAGGACTTATGTTCGGCATAGTGTTTGCGAAGCTTGGCGAGCTTGCCATGATGTATGCAATCAAGGGGGAGAATAATTATAATATAACAGTGAACACGGAAGCGCTGTTTATGACATTGAAGGTTTTTGGCGTAATATATGTACTTCTTTTTGTCAACATGGTGAGACAGGTCAGAATGTCAAAGCCGGTTGACCTGCTAAGGAGCGAAAACAGGGGAGAGAAGCCTCCTAAGGCGAACTGGTTCATTGCACTGTGCGGTGTAGTTATCCTCGCAGGAGCGTACTACATTGCCGTGACGATAGAGGACCCGCTGAGCGCTCTAAGCATGTTTTTTGTGGCAGTTATAATGGTAATAATAGCCACATATCTGCTGTTTATAGCAGGCTCGGTGACAATGTGCCGTCTGCTGCAGAAGAACAAGCGCTATTACTACAAGACCAATCATTTTGTGTCGGTGTCATCGATGCTATATCGAATGAAGAGAAACGGCGCAGGTCTTGCCTCAATATGTGTGCTGTGCACTATGGTGCTTGTCATGCTCTCGGCTACAGTATGTCTTTATGCCGGTGAGGAGAGTGTTGTGAGAAACAGGTATCCGAGGGATATCAATCTCACGACAGTTTTTAACAGCTATTCGGATATGGAAAATTATATGGGTGATATGAAGGAATCCGTAAAGAGCTGTATGGGAGCTGCGGGTGAGGAGATTATGCATTTAACCGATTATACGGCGGCTATATTTACATGCGCCTATGCGAACGGAAAAATTAATTACACAGATTATGGGACCACAGATTACTACAGTGCCGGACTGTCGCCGACCATATATCAGATGTTTGCAATCTCATTGGATGATTACAACCGCCTGATGGATGAGAATGTGGAGCTCGATGATGATGAGGCGCTTGTATGCTTCACGAAGGGAATGGGAAGCTCTAAGAATGTCTCACCTGATGAGCTGGTTCTAGGGGACGATGGACCGCACTACAAGGTAAAAAATATCATCGGAGGGTTCATAGCCAATGGAACGGAAGCATACAATGTGCTTCCGGGAATGTATATTATTGTGAACAACCCAAAGGATATAGTGCTTCCTATAATCAATACGCCGGGCAGCAGTGGAGTGATAATATCATGGTTCTATAATTTTGACATGACAGGCAGTGAGGCAGGAAAAATTGCCGCTGCGAATGAGCTTAACAGCATGTTCAACCGGGAATATAAGGAAAATGAGGCGTACCTTGCCGGGATTACCCATGTGAATGTTGAGGGCAGGGAGGCTGAGAGAGACAATTTCTACACAATGTTCGGTGCACTCCTGTTCCTTGCGATTTTCCTTGGAATAATATTTGTGCTTGCCACGGTGCTTATCATATATTATAAGCAGGTTACTGAAGGCTATGAGGACTGCGGGCGCTTCGAGATTATGAAAAAGCTTGGCATGGACCAAAAAGATATTAAGTCCAGTATCAATTCCCAGATGCTCACGGTATTTTTTCTGCCTATTATAATGGCATGTGTACATCTTGCGTTCGCTTTCCCGATTGTGAGTAAGCTTCTGCTGTGTTTCGGATTTAGCGATAAGGGCTTTTTTGCACTGGTAAATGTTGTATGTGCGCTTGTGTTTGCGGTATTTTATGTTATTGTGTACAGAATTACATCAAAATCGTATTATAATATTGTAAATGAATAGTCAAAAGCTTCTTGAATTTTGGCATGCAAGTAGGTATAATAGACATGTATTTGTCAATATACTGTTACGAAAAAAGACTGTGGATGAAGACATTGGAAAATATGGCTTTGTCCGGAAAAAAGGTGTATGCCATGAAAATTTGGGAATTTTTTGAAAATATGAACGAATGTGTGTATGCTTCGGACATAGATACGGATGAACTGGTATATATGAATAAAAAGGCACTCAGGATGTACGGCATTCATTCGTTAGATGAGATAGCTGGAAAGAAATGTTATGAGGTGCTGCAGCATTGCTCAGCACCTTGTGCCGTCTGCAACAATAAACAGCTTTGTGAAGGAGAGTTTATTGAATGGAGGCATTACAATCTTCTGCTTGACAAGGATTTTGCGATAAAGGATACACTTGTAACCGATGGCGGCAGAAGATACAGGGTGGAGCTTGCGATTGATGCTGACACGGCGGGGCATGACCATGAGTGCGAGGATGCGAGCCGTTATGAGAACATAGAGGCTATATCAAACGAGGCACTAAGAAGTGCACTTCAGGCACCAACCCCTGATATGTCATTACAGATTGTGCTTGAGTATATAGGTAAGGCACTCAAGGGTGAGAGAACATATATATTTGAGCAGAATGAGCTTGGAGGGGATGACAATACCTACGAATGGACAGCGGTCGGTGTGGAGCCGCAGAAGGACATCCTGCAGAATGTTCAGGCAGATGTATGTGCTGAATGGTACAGAAATTTTGCTGAGAACAGGTATATAATGATTGCAGATCTGGAGGACATTAAGGAGAGTGACCCACTTCAGTATGAGAACCTCAAGAGGCAGGATATACATTCGCTGGTTGTTGTTCCTCTTTATGACAATAAACAGGCTATAGGCTTCTATGGTGTTGATAATCCGCCGGGGGAGACACTAAGGTATGCTTCTAATATTTTGCATATACTTGGCCACTTCATAATCTCATGCATAAGGAGAAGAAATCTTATGAAAGAGCTCGAGATTATGAGCTACAACGATCAGCTTACCGGGCTTGGAAACAGATATGCGCTCAATGAATATATGAGCAATGTGGATGTGAATAGAAGCATGGGTATTGTTTATTGTGATGTGACCGGGCTTAAGAAGGTTAATGATACCCAGGGACATGAGATGGGTGACAGGCTGCTTAAGACTGCCTGTGAAAGTCTCAGAAGAGTGTTTGATGGTTATGGGCTGTTCAGGATAGGCGGAGATGAATTCTTAGCGGCTGCCAATGGTGTGACCAGGGAGGAGCTTAGCGAGCATGTACGTCTTTTGAAGGAGGACATGAAGGTACACGGTGTCAATATGGCTGTGGGTGAGGTGTGGACTGACAAGGCACCAAGAAACCAGGACGCGCTTTTGACGGAGGCGGAGAAACTGATGTATCAGGATAAGGCTGATTATTATAAGAGAACAGGAATTGACAGAAGAAAGTACTAATATTATAGAAAGCAGAGAGTAATTATTTTAATGGAAAACAGCAAAACAGAAAACATGACAAACACCGCAGAGGGGATGAAGAATGCAGAGAGCACAGTCAATGCGGTAAGGTATGAGGACGCACCTATCGATGAGCGAATAATACGCGCAGTTCAGGAGATGGGCTTCGAGGTGATGACACCGATACAGCAGCAGGCGATTCCGGCACTCCTTGAGGGACGCGATGTGCTCGGTCAGGCGCAGACGGGAACAGGAAAGACTGCAGCATTCGGAATACCGATGATACAGAGGATTGACCCGGAGGTTGAGGGTGTGCAGTGTATCATACTCTGTCCTACGAGAGAGCTTGCAATTCAGGCAGCAGAGGAGCTCCGCAAGTTCGCAAAGTTCATGCATGGTATAAAAATTCTTCCTATCTATGGAGGACAGGATATATCCAAGCAGATACGCTCACTCAAGGGTAATGTCTCGATTATTGTCGGAACTCCGGGACGTGTCATGGATCACATGAGAAGACATACACTGCGTCTTGAGAACATCAAGGCTATCGTGCTTGATGAGGCGGATGAGATGCTTAACATGGGCTTCCGTGAGGATATTGAGACTATTCTTAAAGAGATTCCTGAGGATCACCAGACAGCATTGTTCTCAGCTACAATGCCTAAGCCTATTCTTGACATCACACATACCTACCAGAAGGATGCCGTGCATGTGAAGGTTGCTGCAAAGGAAGTAACAATACCGCTTGTAAAGCAGTATTACTATGAGGTTCAGCGCCAGAACAAGGCAGAAGTTACGGCAAGGCTTTTAGATTACTATAATCCGAAGCGTTCTCTTATCTTTTGTAATACCAAGAAGATGGTTGATGACCTGACAGAGGAGCTTAAGGGAAGAGGTTATTTTGCAGAGGGACTCCACGGCGATATGTCGCAGTTCCAGCGTGACAAGGTTATGAACGGCTTCAGAAACGGCACAGTCGAGATTCTTATTGCAACGGATGTTGCGGCAAGAGGAATTGATGTTGATGACGTAGAGGCGGTATTCAACTACGACGTTCCGCAGGATATTGAGTATTATGTCCACAGAATAGGACGTACCGGAAGAGCCGGAAGAACAGGACGTTCCTTCACGCTTGTTGTCGGAAGGGAGATATACAAGATAAGGGAAATCGAGAATGTGTGCCACACCAAGATTAAGGCGCGCACAATACCTTCGGCAGCAGATATCACTGCTGTCAAGGCGCAGAAGATTTTGTCAAAGGTTATGGAGGTCAGAAACGAGAAGGATTTGACCAAGATGACCAAGATTATCGCCGATAAGATGAATGACGATGATGTTACAGCCATGGAGCTTGCAGCCGCATTCCTTAAGCTGCACATGGGAGAAGAGCTTGAAGATATTCCGGTTGAGGTATATAAGCCAAGACGTGCGCGTCATTTTGAGGAAGAGAATGGACGTAAAGGCGGACGTGGACGCAGAGGCGATAAGGACGGGCGCAGAGGCGGATGCGATGACCGTCGCAGAGATGATAGCGACAGGGAAGGGCGCAGGCGTAAGGGCGGAAAGCCGGAAAAAGACAGCTACATCGAAATGGGCGGGAAATCCAGAAGGGATGACCATCATGAGAAGGGTGAGAAATCCGGCAGGGACGAGCACCGTGAAAAAGGCGAGAAGTCTTCAAAAGAAGAACGCCGCAGGAAGGAGCGTATCGGACGCGACGGCAACGCAAGAAATGATAAGGGAAGAGTTGATTTCGGAGTTGAGCGCCGCTTAAGAGAGAAGCGCGAGAAGCAGAAGAATAAGAAGAAAGATTGATGCATCATTGCCATTGGTGAGATAGTTTTTGACTTTGTTTAGTGTCCTCAATGGTCTGAGGAAATATTATCCCCACCTGATTTATACCGGTATACGGTTGTCAGATTTTATGTCTGACTTCACGGAGCAAGTATAATCATCAGGTGGGGATTTTTTTGGCTTCAGGCGGTAAGCTTGAAAATAAAGTTTTCAAACTACTTATTGGTGGCAGTACCGCAAGCGATGCTTGTAGTATGCAGGAAGATAAAATTCATGAATAAGCATGCTCATTTCCGGTTACAAAGGTGGATATCTGAATACAGCTTTAGAGAATTACCTATAGATATGCATGTATCCAAAGTATATAACGTACCACATATTGAAAATGTGTGTGTGAAAATCATATTTATATGAAACGATTTATATGAAACAATTTATATGAAACAATAACATATACTCTTGATTTTTTTCATAGGTTAGTCTATACTGACAATAGAAGTTAGGCATAACTAACTTAAATATATTAACTTAAACATGTTAACCTAAACACATTAACTTAAAAGCGTGTATGATGTCACATACAATGGAAGCTTACATATAATAATATAGCAGGCATAGCTGGTGCCGGAAAAGGAGGATGTTATGAAAGGTATAATTTTAGCAGTTGTAATAATCGCTGTGTGCAGGGCAGTCAAGATTTTAATGAGAAGAGAGTTAAAAAAATCAGGGAATACAGATGACAATAATTTTAAGGGGGCAGTAGGAGCATGACAGATGTACTTTCAGGACTTCTTATTCCATTTGCAGGCACCACTCTTGGTGCCGCATGTGTTCTTTTCGTTAAAAAAGAGATGAATGTCATACTACAGAGGGCTCTCACCGGCTTTGCCGCCGGGGTAATGGTGGCGGCGTCGGTGTGGAGCCTTTTACTTCCTGCGCTTAGTCAGGCATCGGGTATGGGAAGGTGGTCATTTGTTCCGGCAGTTGTGGGGTTCTGGGCAGGGATTATGTTCCTGTTTTTGTTGGATAATATTATTCCACATCTGCATTCAGACACTGAGCAGGCGGAGGGACCGAGGGCAAATCTAAAAAAAACGACAATGCTTGTCCTCGCGGTCACGCTGCACAATATTCCTGAGGGAATGGCGGTGGGAGCCGTATATGCAGGCTATATAAGCGGGAATTCCGGAATAACGCTTATGTCGGCGATGGCGCTTGCGGTCGGAATAGCAATACAGAACTTTCCGGAGGGCGCGATAATATCCATGCCGTTAAGAAGCCGTGGCATAGGCAGGGGAAAATCATTTCTGTACGGAGTGTTGTCAGGTGCGGTGGAGCCTGTGGGGGCTGTCTTAACCATCATGGCAGCAGGCATTGTTGTTCCGGTTCTTCCGTACCTTTTAAGCTTCGCAGCAGGGGCGATGATTTACGTGGTTGTCGAGGAGCTTATACCCGAGATGGCACAGGGAAAGGGAAAGCAGAGTGATATAGGCACATTGATGTTTGCGGCAGGATTTACTGTGATGATGACGCTTGATGTGGTGTTTGGGTAAAATTAATTGTAAAGAAAAGGTAAAGATGTAAATAAAATAATGTATAATATTAAAAAATTCTTAGAAAAAGTATTGAAAAAATTATGTGTCAATGCTACATTATATCCGTGCGAATTCGGGATACCCGAGATAACTATGCACAAAGGAGAGCCTTATTATGAAAAAGGGTTTTGTAAAGGGTGCTGCTGTTATGATGGCAGCAATGACAATGCTTACCGGATGCAACAGCAAGCCAACTGACAGCACAGCTACAACAGGTACAAGTGCAGCGGATACTTCAGCAGCAGATACTACTGCGGCAACAGATGCCACCACAACAGAGGGTGCATCAAATGAGGTTAAGCAGAGCTTTGACAAGCTCACACTTGAGTTCGTTCCTTCTAAGGATGCCGATGTTATCATCACAGGCACGAAGGAGCTTCCACAGCTTGTTAAGGAAGAGATGGCTAAGCTGGGATATGATATCGGGGAAGTAGATATCTCAGTCGGTACGAGCTACGACGCAACAGGCGAGGCTATGTCAGCGGGAACAATTGATGTAGGCTGGTTACCGGGCGGTACTTATGCACTCTACTCAGATGATGTAGATGTCATTCTTACAGCTACACGTAATGGTCTTTCAAACGACAGCGAGAATCCGGCAGACTGGAATGGTGATGCCAACGCAACACAGAAGAACGGTCCACAGGTTACATACTACCGTTCACTTATCTACGCAACACCTTCAGAGTACGGAAAGCAGTTAGCTGAGAAGGTTAACAACGGAGAGACACTTACATGGGATGATCTTAACAAGGCTACATGGGCAGTTCAGAAGACTTCCTCATCAGCAGGTTATATCTATCCTACAATGTGGCTTATGAAGAACTATGATGGCAAGAAGATAAGTGATCTTGCTAATGTTATTCCTCTTGATTCCGGCTACGGCACAGCATTCTCTTATGCAGCAGCAGAGAGCGTTGATATCATCGTATGCTATGCTGATGGACGTAACGATTATGAGGAGAGCTGGATGCTTGCTTCAGATCAGCAGGATTCAACAGGCAAGCAGGGTATGGGAAGAAGCGAGTCTATCTGGAATGAGCTTAATGTAATCGGTGTAACAGATGGTATTTACAACGATACAGTTGCCATTTCAAAGAGAAGCCCATATTATACAGATGAGCTTAAGGAAGCTCTTCAGCAGTGTTTTATCAATATCATCAATACCGAGAAGGGTAAAGAGATATTTGGTGTATACAGCCATGCAGGTTATGCAATCGCTACAGACGCAGATTATGATGGCGCCCGTGCAGCACTTAAGGCAGTTTCAGAATAATACGGTATAGCTCCGGATAAAAAAGGGGTACCTCACAAGCTGTGTGGGTGCCCCTTTACTTGAAAAAACAGGTTTTGATTGTTAATAACCATTTGTGTATTTTCGCAAATATCAGCTTGAAAGGGCTGCTACTTTACAAAAAGGAATTAGACGATGATTGAATTTAAGAATGTATATAAGACTTATCCGAATGGCTTTACAGCCTTAAAAAATGTGAATTTGAATATTGAACAGGGAGAATTCGTTGCGATTATCGGACTTTCGGGTGCCGGTAAATCAACTATTCTCCGCTGTATTAATCGTATGCATGATATACAGCAGGGAACACTTACCGTAGACGATGTTGATGTGGAGAGCCTTAGCGGTAAGGCACTGCGCCGTTTCCGCCGCAAGGTGGGAATGATTTTCCAGAGCTTTAACCTTGTATCAAGAAGCACGGTTATCAAGAATGTGCTGACAGCAGATGTGCCGGATATGCCATTCTGGAGAGTATTATTCGGAATATTTACCAAGGAACAGAAGCTGAGGGCTTTAGAGAGCCTTGATAAGGTAGGTATCCTTGACAAGGCATATACAAGATGTGACCAGCTCTCGGGAGGACAGCAGCAGAGAGTTGCACTTGCAAGAACCTTAAACCAGAATCCTTCAATTATTCTTGCCGATGAGCCTGTTGCGAGCCTTGATCCGGTTACAGCACGTCAGGTTATGAGTGATTTCGTGAGAATCAACAAGGAATACAAGATTACCATTCTTCTGAACATACACCATGTTGACCTGGCACTCAACTACTGTGACCGTGTAATTGGCGTAAGAGCGGGAGAGATTGTTTTTGACGGACCTGCTTCAAGCATTACTCAGGAACAGCTTGACGAGGTGTACAATGGCACGGCGGTTCCTACTACAGAGAAGTCCGATAACTAGGAGGTGCGTTTATGAGTGAAGAGTATAAGGCACCTAAGGCTAAGGTCAAGCTTTTTGACCGCATATTCAAGCCGCAGGTTATCACTATCGCCAATGGACATACAACGGTAAGACCTAGAAGCAGAATGCCGCTCATACTTATTGTGCTGTTCATTGTGCTTTTCTGGGCATTTAAGATGACCGGCTTCAGTTTCGTTACGGTCTTTTCGAGAATAAATGAGCTTTTTGTAATTCTTGGCAAGATTTTCCATCCAAAGTGGAGCTTCTTTGGCAAGGTTATATCACCGCTTATCGACACTATAAAAATGTCCGTCTTAGGTACTGTTATAGGCTGTGCGGCTGCACTTCCTTTTGCGGTGCTTGCTTCAAGCAATATTATTCACAATCGTGTTGTTGTGAGCGTCATCAGATTTATACTGGCTCTTGTAAGAACGGTGCCTACACTTATTATTGCGCTGGTATGTGCGCTTATTTTCTCACTTGGAACATTTGCCGGAACACTTGCCATCGCGATATTTACATTCGGAGTTGTGGCTAAGATGCTCTATGAGAGCATAGAGACTATAGATATGGGTCCGTTTGAGGCGATGGAAGCGCTTGGCGCGAATAAATTTCAGGCTTTCTGGTCGGCATGTATTCCGCAGATTCTCCCTGTATATTTAAGCCACAGCCTTTACTGCTTTGAGATGAACGTAAGAGCCTCAGCAATTCTTGGATATGTAGGCGCAGGCGGTCTTGGAATAACCATCAATGAGCGTATCGGATGGCGCGATTACAATGGACTTGGAATGGTACTCCTTGCGCTGTTTGTGGTTGTTGTTGCGATTGAGTTTTTCAGTGAATATCTGAGAAAGAAGCTCAGCTAAGTATTAGGAAAGCATGGAGATAGACATGGGTAAAAATAGAAAAAATACTGTAAATAAAAAAGAAAATGCGGAAAGTATTTTGGATAGGGCTGAGAAGAAGCTGACGGTTCTTGAAATGTATGAAAGACAGCCTCACAAGTGGCTTCTGTATCTTGGAATAGTACTTGTAATTGCGGTTATAATCGGATGGTCGGCTTCCGATATACATTTTTCCGGAATGACGGCAACAGGCACGGAGGTTGCCAAGGGTGTTATGCATGGTGTGTTTCACCCGGATACCAAGCTTATGTTCGGTACAGGAGATTCCGATGTGCCGTATCTGCTGTTCCAGACGATAGCGATTGCCGTTCTTGGTACATTGTTCGGTGCAATACTGGCGATACCGTTCGCTTTTCTTGCATCGACAACGATAATGCCGAAGCCGGTGGCATACATTTTCAGAGTGTTTATTCTGCTTATCAGAACCATACCAAGCCTCGTATGGGCACTTATGTGGATAAGAGTTACAGGACCGGGTGCATTCTGTGGAGTTGTCACCCAGTCGGTATGTTCTATAGGAATGATATCCAAGATGTATATAACGGCGATTGAGGATCTTGATACCAAGATTCTGGAGAGCCTTGATGCCATGGGATGTACACCGTTCCAGAAGATTCGTTATGGTGTGCTTCCTCAGCTCACAGCGAGCTTCATATCGACAACAATATACAGATTTGACATCAATCTTAAGGATGCCACAACACTCGGTATTGTAGGTGCAGGTGGTATCGGAGCTTCGCTTATGCAGTGCCTTAACAGCCGTAGATGGGCTATGGTAGGAGCATTTATATGGGGACTTATGGTTCTTGTGCTTATCATTGAGTTTGCTTCCACCAAAATCAGAAGAAAGCTGGCAAGGGGATAGTAAAATATACAAATTTAATGGCAGATGACAGCAATGTTGTTTGCCATTTTTTTTGAAATATGGTAAAATTAGGACAATAAAAGGGTTGGGGGACAAAAGTATGTTGAGAACGAGTTTTGCCGTTTTATATATAATTTTGACAGCATTACTTATTGGCTCCATTGTCAAGGCGGCAAGGAGCAGAAGTAAGATGACCGGACCTGTAATTAAGGTGATATTTGCAGGGGCGATGACTGCACTGCTCTATGCACTTTATCTGATAGCTGCGAGATATGGAAGGCAGCCGGCGTGCTTTTTGCTGGGAATGTATTATCTGAGTATTGACTGGCTGACATACCAGCTTACGGATTATGCGATGGAGTATACCGAGGTCAGGCTGGTTACAAGACTGCCAAGAACCATTCTGTTTGTTATGATTCTGCTTGATTCCATAAGTATTCTGGTGAATAATTTTACCGGACATGTATTTTCAATGATACAGTTATATGATGGGAGTAATGGGCAGTACTACTGGACATCGCAGCCGCATGGCTGTATGGGCATACATCTTGCGCTGTGCTACGTGATGGTTGCGCTGACGTTTATCGCACTCATATATAAGACGATTGTGTCACCGAGATTTTACAGAAAGAAGTATGCGGTGATAGTCATCCTGCTTGCGGTAGTTATTATGGTGAATGCAGGATTTCTGTTCGTCGGGCTTGAGATTGATTTTTCAGTGCTTTTTTATGCTATAATGGGTCCCTTGGTAAGATATTTTACTCTTTATTACACACCAAAAAATCTTGCGCTGAGGACGCAGTCATACGTTATTGAAGAGATTGGCAACGGCGTTATATGCTTTGATGTTGATGGAAGCTGTGTGTATGTGAATCTGGCTGCAAAGAAGCTTTTTACAGCGTGGAATGAGGCGGAAGACATCGATAGGCTTGAGAAGCAGTATGTACGTTGGCATGGGCAGAATCAGGGCAGGGACAGTGTGTACTGGGAGGACGAGCTGACAGTTGGCGGAGTTAAGCGTTTCTTTGGATTTGAGTATCGCAGCATGTACGATGAAGATGGGACGTCAATCGGCTGTTTCTTCAGAATAGAGGATAAGACGGAGGACATGAAGCGCCTTAGGGATGAAAAGTACCGTGCGACGCATGACCGGCTTACAGGGGTATATAACAGGGAGAGCTTTTTTGATGAGGCTGAGAGCTTTATCAGGGAGCATGCCGGTGAGAGCATGTATATGCTTGCTTCTAATATCAAGGATTTCAAGCTGGTGAATGAGCTGTTCGGCGATGATAAGGGTGATGAGATACTTGAAAAGGAAGCGGAGCTTCTAAAGGAAAAAGGAGCAAAAAATTCTGTTCTGGGGAGGATTGCAGGGGATAGATTTGTACAGATTGTGCTTAAAAAGGATTTTGATGAGAAGTATCTGCTTGATAATATAAAAATATTGTGTTCATTGATGGAGGACAGAATATACAAGCTGCATGTGTATGCAGGTGTATATGAGATTAAGGATGTAAATGAGCCTGTTCAGACGATGTACGATAAAGCGAATATGGCAATTGAGAGAATAAAGGGAGACTATAATCAGGTAATTTCATATTATGATGAGAGCGATATGAAACGGCTGATGCATGAAAAGAGTATTGTTGCGGAATTCGATAAGGCATTGGAAAATGGGGAATTCTGTATGTATCTGCAGCCTCAGCTCGACAGCAGAGGTGCACTTCTTGGTGCAGAAGCACTTGTAAGGTGGAATCATCCTAAGAGAGGTCTGCTGTATCCGGATTCATTTATAGGGATATTGGAGAAGACGGGAATAATATATAAGCTTGACAATTTTATATGGGAGAAGGCGGCAGAGAAGATTAAGGAATGGAATGCTGCCGGATATGAGGATTACCACATTTCGGTAAATATATCAGCCAAGGATTTCTATTATCTTGATTTGTATAAGGTGCTTACAGATATCGTCAGAAGGTATGGGATAGCGCCTAAGCACCTTAATCTAGAGATTACGGAGACTGTCATAATGTCGGATGTAAAGATGCATATGGAAATTTTAGACAGGCTTCAGAAATTTGGTTTCCAGATAGAGATAGATGATTTCGGAAGCGGATATTCCTCACTTAATACACTTAAGGACATTAAGGCAGACCTGCTCAAGATAGATATGTTATTTCTTCGTGAGACAGATAATCAGGAACGAAGCAGGAAAATCCTTAAATTCATAATAACTATGGCTAAGGCACTCAATATGGATGTCATCACAGAGGGTGTGGAGACAGAAAAGCAGCTTGACTTTCTGTCCGGGATTGGCTGTGAAATGTTTCAGGGCTTCTATTTTTCAAAGCCGATACCTGTTGATAAGTTTGAGGATAAATATTTTCAAAGCTAAATACATAATGTAAAGAAACGGAGGCGGTATTTATGAAGTGTACGAGGATTCCTATGGAGGCAGAGGTAACGAAATATGAGCTTGGAAAGGGGTTAGAGGATGGCTTTGAGCTTTTCTCGGATATAGTCACGAAGGGCTGGATTATCACGGACAAGCTTTTAAAGGTTGTGCGCGATAATGGTTCGATTGTGTGTCCTTATATAAGACACAGAAGAGGAGTGACCTTTATTCAGGAGGGGGACTATGTGATTATCGACTCAGACGGAACCAAGCAGGTTGTCGGAGGGGATAAGGTGTTCACAAGGTATAAACCTGTTGAGTAACATGTGATAAAAGACCGGCAGCGTCCATGGCGTATATGGGGGCTGCCGGTCTTTTTCTGTGTTGCGCGGGATTCGGGTATCAAAACATGCTACATACCTAGCTGTGTATAACGTATTATATTTATGCATATCAGCTCCATTGTCCGAAACTAAGATGTTCTAAGAACTCTGATAAAGGTATTCTATACGTTCGCCACCGAAGCAAAGCATACATCCTTGTATGCATTGCTTCTGAACCGGCATCCGTGCCGGTTCTGGCTAGGTGCTTAACAGAGTTCTAAGAACATCTAAGCTTCGGACAAAAGTCGTGATATGCATAAATATAATACGTTATACACTCAGAGAATAAACAGGCATGTTTTGACACCCGAATCCTTGCCGAATAATTGTCCGGCACATAGTAAAAAATTCTTTCTTGACAAAAACAGTTCTATTGGTATAATAAAAAAGCAATATGAAATTGGTTTTCAAATTCGAATAAAATATACAGGATTGAGACTGATGTGGATATGTGGGGTTCAGGTTATGCGAGGGTTTCACAATTACCTGCTTATTAATAATAGAAAGGATATTTTTATAATATGGACAGACTGCGTTCGCGAAAAAGGCTTGTACTTATAATATGTGCGCTTGCTGTGGGAATATGTGCTTTTGCCGCCGGATGTTCTAAGGGCAGCAGTGATAACAGCGGTGCTGCCGGTGATGAATCCGGAAAAAAATTGAAGATTGTGGCGACATTATTTCCGCAGTATGATTTTGCAAGGCAGATAGCCGGCGATTATGCTGATGTGACGCTTCTTCTTCCTCCGGGGATGGAGAGCCATTCGTATGATCTGCGCCCGGCGGACATGATTGAGATACGGGAGAGTGATATGTTCATATACACAGGAAAGTATATGGAGGTATGGGCTCAGACGATAATAGACAGCCTTGATGACAGCGTTATGGTTGTGGATGTGTCCGATGGTATTACGCTTGAAAAGGAGGAGGACTATTTCGTGGATGAGCACAGTGCACATGAGCACAGTACTCATGAGCACATTACTCATGAGGATACGGATGAGGATGACGAACACGGTGCTCATGAGGATACGGATGAGGATGATGAACATGATTCGCACGCGGGTCACAGCCATTCCGGACATACACATGAGTATGACCCGCATATATGGACTTCTCCGGTATATGCTATGCAGATGGTTGAGAATATAGTTGATGCACTTATGGAGAAAGATCCGCAGCATGCGGAGGAGTATAGACAGAGAGCAGATGAGTATATAGACAAGTTAGCGGAAGTTGATGCAGCGTTCAGGCAGGTGAGCGAGGAGAGTGCTCGCAGGACGATATTTTTTGGCGGACGCTTTGCAATGACATATTTTGTAAGAGAGTACGATTTTGACTGTGTTTCGGCATATCATGACTGCTCAGCGGAGTCTGAGCCGTCAATAAGCAGTGTTATGAGGATGATTGATGAGATAAAGGAGAGCGGGGCTAAGGCAGTATACTATGAGGAGCTTGCAGACCCGAAGGTGGCGAGGACGATTGCTGAGGAGACAGGAGTTAAGCTTCTCCTGTTACATTCAGCACACAATGTCAGCAGACAGGAATATGAGAATGGTGTGACATATCTTGATATAATGTGGAATAATGTGGAAAAGCTTAAGGAGGGACTTAACTGATGGCACAGCTTAGATGTGAAAATATAAGTGTTGGTTATGAGGACGGAATAGTGGTTTCGGATGTGAGCTTTGAGCTTAACAGAGGTGACTATGTATGTATAGTGGGTGAGAATGGAGCAGGAAAGAGCAGTCTCCTTAAGGGAATACTTGGACTTGCGAAGATACAGGGAGGAAAGCTTGAATATGGTGATGGGATGAGCAGAGCCGATGTAGGATATCTCCCGCAGCAGAAGGATTACCAGAAGAATTTCCCGGCTACGGTGAAGGAGGTAGTTATGTCCGGCTTCCTGAATAAGATGGGTTTAAGACCTTATTATAACAGGGCGGAGAAGGCCAAGGCTATGGAGATACTGAGTGATTTCGGTATGGCAGACTATGTGAGGGCTTCCTTCGGAAGTCTCTCGGGAGGACAGAAGCAGAGGGTGCTTCTTGCCAGGGCGATGTGCGCGACGGACAAGCTTCTGCTTCTCGATGAGCCGACCACAGGGCTTGATCCGGTTGCTACGGAGGAGCTCTATGAGCTGTTAAAGAGACTTAACAGGGAGAAAAAGACCACTATACTGATGGTATCGCATGACCTCAACAAGGCCGTGTCCGATGCGGGACTTATTCTCCATGTGAATAAGCGTTCAGGCTGCGGATATTTCGGACCGGCGGATAAGTATTTAGACAGCGAGGCGGCAAGGCATTTCCTTGGGCTTGATTATAAAAACAGCGAAGAGACGGGCACCACCGCTAAGGCGCCTGTTGATAAGAATGAAAACAAGGATAAGGACATGGATAAAAATACGGGTAAGAGTCTTTTGGATAAGGTGAAGAAGGGAGAACGCTATGTTTGATACAGTGAAGCTGTTATTTTCATACGATTTTATAGTGAGAGCCATGATTGCAGGCGGACTCGTTGCGCTGTGCTGTGCGCTTCTTGGAGTAAGTCTTGTGCTCAAGAGATTTTCAATGATAGGTGATGGCTTGTCACATGTAGGATTCGGAGCTTTGTCCGTTGCTGCGGTTATGAATGTAGCACCTCTTGCAATCGCAGTTCCCGTTGTGATTGTTGCAGCTTTCTTCATATTGAAGCTTGGCAAGGACAGCAAGGTTCAGTCTGATTCGGCAATAGCGCTGGTGTCATCAGTTGCCATAGCGGCAGGTGTCACTGTGACATCATTAAGCGGAGGGCTTAACACGGATGTATACAGCTATATGTTCGGAAGCATACTGGCCATGAGCAGGACTGACGTATATATAAGTGTCATATTGTCGGTGATTGTCCTGATACTGTTTTTTATTTTCTATCACAAGATATTTGCAATCACTTTTGACAGTGATTTTGCAAAAGCAACAGGAGTGAGGGCTGAGTTTTACAATATGCTCATAGCGGTACTCACAGCACTGACAATAGTAGTAGGAATGAGAATAATGGGCACAATGCTTATATCCAGTCTTATTATATTCCCGACACTCTCGGCAGGTGCAGTTGTGAAGGGCTTCAGAAAGGTTGTTATCATATCCGGTATAGTCTCCGTATTGTGTTTCTTTGTGGGATTATACAGCTCATACAGCTTCAATCTGCCCGTAGGTGCGAGCATAGTTCTTGCAAATTTCGTTGTTTTTTGTATACTTATGGTAGCAGGAAAGCTTATAAGAAAATAAGTTTTGCCATGAGGAGGTCTGATTACGGAACGAATCTATGTTGCAATTGATTTAAAATCCTTTTATGCGTCAGTAGAGTGCAGAGAGCGTGGACTTGACCCGCTGACAACGAATCTTGTTGTGGCTGATGCAGGCAGGACTGAAAAGACAATATGCCTTGCTGTCTCTCCATCCCTGAAGGCTTATGGGATACCGGGGAGAGCAAGGCTTTTTGAGGTTGTACAGAGGGTACGCGAGGTCAACAGGGATAGGGCACGCAGGCTGGGAAGCGGCGGACATTTTACAGGTGAATCCGTATTTGCACCGGAGCTTGAAGAAAATCCTTGTCTTAAGGTGGGGTATATTGCGGCACCTCCGAGGATGGCGTACTATATGGAATACAGCACAAGGATATATCAGATATATCTTAGATACATTGCGCCGGAGGACATACATGTGTATTCCATTGATGAGGTGATGATTGACATTACCGAATACGTGAGAATGTATAAGCTGACGGCAAGAGAACTGACAACGAAGCTGATACATGAGATTAAGTCGGAGACAGGCATAACCGCTGCTGCGGGAATAGGGACTAATCTGTATCTGTGCAAGGTCGCAATGGACATAGTTGCCAAGCATGCGCATCCCGATGAGGAGGGAGTGCGGATTGCACAGCTTGATGAGCTGAGCTACCGCCGTCTGCTGTGGGGACATACACCGTTGACGGATTTCTGGCGCATCGGGCGCGGCTATACGAAAAAGCTCAATGAATACGGAATGTACACGATGGGTGATGTAGCAAGGTGCTCCATTGGGAAGAAGGATGAGTACTATAATGAGGATTTGCTCTATAAGCTGTTCGGAGTGAATGCGGAGCTTCTAATAGACCACGCGTGGGGATATGAGCCGTGCACGATGGCGGATATCAAATCCTACAGGTCTGAGACGAACAGTGTGAGTGAGGGGCAGGTGCTTTCATGTCCGTACACTGCGGACAAGGCAAGGCTCATTGTCAAGGAAATGACGGATGGGCTGGTGCTTGGACTTGTTGATAAGCACCTTGTCACGAACCAGCTTGTGCTCACCATCGGCTATGACGTTGAGAACCTCACCAATCCGGAGATTGCCAAAAAGTATAAGGGTGAGATTGTGTTAGACGGCTACGGAAGAAGGATACCAAAGCATGCACACGGAACACAGAATCTTGCACACAGGACTTCCTCAACGAAGCTGATTATAGACGCAATGATGGAGCTTTTTGACAGGATAATCAACAGAAATCTTCTTGTGAGGAGAATAAATGTGGTTGCCTGCAAGGTGGTGGATGAGAGTCTTGCGGATGATGAGCCGGAATTTACACAGCTTGATTTGTTTACCGACTACGAGAAGCTTGAGCGTGAGAAGGAGCAGGAGAAGAAGCAGCTTGCCAAGGAACGTCAGATGCAGCAGGCGGTACTCGACATCAAGAAGAAATTCGGCAAAAATGCCATATTAAAGGGCATGAACCTTGAGGATGGCGCGACGGCGATATCGCGTAATGGTCAGATCGGAGGTCACAGGGCATGAATGAGGGCAGCTTTCAGGGGGAAATAAGTGAGGAATTCTATAAGAATGTGGCAGGCAGCAGCAGATATGACGATATAATAGATATGCCACATCATGTGTCAAGGGACAGACCTCACATGCCGATAGCGGACAGAGCCGCCCAGTTCGCTCCGTTCGCGGCGCTCACAGGGCATGATGAGGAGGTTAAGAAAACACAGGAGAGGGTGAAGCTTGCAATCGATAATGAGATAGAGCATGAGAGAAGCAACGAATAGATAACAGTGTGTCAAAACATGCCAATCTAATTTGTGAGTGTATAACGTATTATATTCATGCATATCGGCTCCATTGTACGAAGCAGGATATTCTAAGAATTCTGATAAAGGTTTCTTGCGTCCGCGTAATTTAGTTATTTTGTGAAATGTAGTATGCAAGGAGAAGGTCAACCATCCTGCCATAGCTCTTTACGCCGTCAGTCTGAGCATTCGCCACGAGATAGGCGTTGTTCACAGCGTCTGCCACCTCTGCAACAGGGGTTCTGTATTTATCCCAATATCGGCTGTCATACAGATAATCGCGCATGAGCTGTATGTCCATGCTCTTGTACAGCTCAGTGTAGACTGTCGCTCCGCAATTAGAGTAGACTGAGTTAAGAACGTATGAGAGTGCATTTAAAATTCCGCTGTACTTAAGGTTCACATTGTCTGAGTGTATGCAGGCAAGATATGCGATGAAGCCCGCTTCATCCTCGCGCATGAAGCCGCGAAGGTGTGAGAGCTCATGACATATAGTGTCTGCCTTCACATAGTCCGGAACGTCATTATTGTAGTTAGCTTCAATGGTGAAGGAGTACACTCCGGTTATAAATTCATAGGACATTACCTTTGAGAACAGAACAGGCTTAGCCTTAGGATAGTACCCATTGAGCACAGGGTATATGGTTCCGAGATTGTTCATAGCCTTGACTGCTTCAGCAACGGTGTCGGTGTTATCAAGTGAAAATATGCTTCCGTAGTGTGTTCCATCCTCATCATCCGGAACCTCAATGGTATCTATATATGGAACAAGCGCATTTGCCTCGGCTATGAGGGACTGACACAGACTGGTCAGAACATCCGTCGGCTGCCTGGCTACAGTAAGACCTGAATAGTAGGAAAACGGTCTTCTGTGGTAGTTGACTCCGCAGTTGAGAGTGAACAGTGTGAGGACGGTGAGCAACAGTGCAAGTACGCCTGCGAACAGAGTCAGTATTCTTTTTGCCCTCTTCTTTATTATAAGGTAAACGATTCTGAAAATAATCCAGAACAGTAATGCTATTCCCAATATTATAAGAAGCTCATACAGTGAAAACGGAAGGAAGCCAACAAGCCTTCCGACTGTGGCTACCAGAAATTTATATATGTGTGTTGAGTACCATTCGGCAAATGCTGTACTTTTCCGCGCAGCTATATTAAGAGAGCCTGTTATGACGAGCAGAAGGAGCATATATATGCAGTAAAATATTTTTTTTCGTGTAAAAAAGCTTTTAAGGCTGAATTTTTTATGCTCAGTCATAAATAGGAAACCTCCGGAAATTAATTATTGTAGATGTAGAAGAGCATCTAAGCTTCTTCTAAAGGTCGTGATATGCATAAATATAATAAACACGCTAAGTTTATAGAGCTTGTTATGTCCCACGACATCATTCTCATAAATTTAATTATAAGTTTGGAGTGAAAAAAGTAAAGGATAATTACGATAAAATTAATAAGGCAGAAGGTGTGATAATGGTTATATTGTATTATAGACAGATAGGATTTGTTTTGATAAAATTAAATTAGCTTCAGGAAGAAGGGGAGCTGTTCGGATAGTCTGATTTACCGGGTGCCGGTTTGAAAGGAGGCGGTGGTATATGAATGACAATATTTTAAGAAGCCGTAGAATACTGATTAAGAGAACAGAGGACGGAATGCTGCTTGCAGATACTAGAATAATAAGATTCATCAAGGACAGGAATATATGCTATATCAGTGCCGACAGCATAGCACAAAAGGGGAACTATAATGTAACGGTTTTGATTTTCGGACCGGATAAGCTGTATGAGTATGAGGGAAATCTTACAGGCGCAGTTATAGATAATGAGATGGTTGTACTTCTTGGAAGGCACAGGGAAAAGGAAAATCGCAGGAAACGAAGATATAAGCTTCTTACAAAGGGAATTATCACGGAGCTGTGTTTCGGGGACAGAGAGGTGCGGCTCAACAAGCCGATGAAGCTTATGACCGTGAATATGAGCTCAGATGGAATACTTGTCAAAATGGACAGCGGAAGCTTCGAGAAGGGAGACTGCTTCCGCATGGTGATAAATGTGGATAACAGGGCGCTTATTTTCTATTGCAGTGTCGTTAGAAAACAGAATGATAATATGCTGACTGAGGAATATGGCTGCAGAATAGTGGGGACTCAATTTGAAAATGAAAATGAAAAATTTACACAAGCTGCCAATTGAATATCTGTGGGAGGGACTTGTGCTTAAGGATAACATTTATGACAGTACAGGTTACACACTGTTGATTCCAAAGGGAGAGGTGTTGACTGGTGAAAAGCTGAGAAAGCTGTATAATTTCAATAAGGGAGACAGAAATATAACGGTTCATGAGGAAGGCTTTTATGATATTATTGCCAGTGAACATATGCTGCCTGAGAAAAGACAGGAGCTTCTGGAAAAGCTTTCCGGCTACAGCAGTCTTACGGATAATGTCAATGGCATGCTGCATAATATAGATATAGGGATTGAATCTGATGAGATTGACAAGCTTGTAGACAATATATCGGATAAACTTATCAAGATAGACCCTGTCACAATCTTCTCATGCATCAATTTCCCAAGACCGATGGATGAGGGTCTGCAGAGACATTCACTGAATGTTGCGCTTATGAATGCTTTTATGGGTAAGTGGCTTGGACTGCCGGAGGATGATGTCAGGACGCTGGTGCTTGCCGGGCTGCTGCATGATGTAGGAAAGACGAAGATACCTGAGGAAATAATCAATTCACCGAGGAGGCTGACAACGGCTGAATATAATATTGTCAAGCTTCATCCGGTATTTTCTTATGAGATGCTTGGCAGTCAGTTCGGGGAGACAGTGCGTGACATTGCAAGACACCACCATGAGAAGCTTACAGGGGACGGATATCCGGATGGGCTTAAGGGGGATGAGATATCGCTTTTAACCAGAATAACCACTCTTTCGGATATATATGACGCGATGGTTGCTAAGAGAACCTATAAGGAGGCTAACCTTGCATTTGATGTGTTCGATATGCTGTACAGGGATGAGTTTAAGGGGCTTGACAGGAAGCTTGTGATGATTTTTCTTAAGAACCTGAGAAAACGTTATGTATCGAAGAAGGTACTTATGTCCGATGGGAAGATTGGTTTCATAAGGTTCATCCCCGTAAATGATGCAAGCCATCCGATTGTTGAACAGGGGGAAAGGCTGAGCCAGACAGATGATAACTGGTACTGCAAGGAAATTATAACCATGTAGAAAAAGAAATTTTCTATAATTTCCTTTAACATTGTTACCATGCACATAAGAATATTAACTCAGATTTAACTATGACTTTATATTTTTAATGCACAAATTTATATTTTTTAAATGTTATAAAGCAAGCCATATAATTGAATACACAATTAAGACAATATGCTTTGAAAGCCCCATGAGGGTTTTGCTGAGAGTTATTATTTATCTTTTTTTTCTTTGCAAAATCTTCAAGGGGCTATTATTTTGTTTGATATTGGGATTCAATAAAAATATTATTCTACAAAATATCAGATAATACATATTATAATAATATAATATCAAATAATCAGACAATATTAAGAAAATAAATGTTTACAAGAAAATAAAAAAAGTGTATATTAAGTACAAGTTTTTCAAGCAAAATAAAAGGAGGTTTTGTATGAGCAATGTATGTGAAGTGAAACCGTCAATATACAGCCCGGATTTTGAGCACGATAACTGTGGTATAGGTGCGATTGTCAATATCAAGGGCGTTAAGACACATCAGGTTGTTGAGAATGCCCTGAAGATTGTTGAGAATCTTGAACACCGTGCAGGTAAGGATGCGGAAGGCAAGACCGGTGATGGTGTAGGTATCCTGCTCCAGATATCCCATAAATTCTTTTCCAAGGCTGCCAAATCACTCGGAATCAATATAGGTGGGGAGAGAGAATATGGTGTCGGTATGTTCTTTTTCCCACAGGATGAGTTCAAGCGCAATCAGGCTAAGAAGATGTTCGAGATTATTACCCAGAAGGAAGGTCTTGAACTATTAGGCTGGAGAGAGGTTCCGACTAATCCTGATGTATTAGGCTCTAAGGCAATTGCGTGCATGCCTAGTATATGGCAGTGTTTTATAAAGAAACCGGCAAGAATAGCAAAGGGACTGGATTTTGACAGAAGGCTCTATGTAGTGAGAAGAGTGTTTGAGCAGAGTAACGATAATACATACGTCGCTTCTTTATCGAGCAGAACAATTGTCTACAAGGGTATGTTCCTTGTTGGACAGCTTAGAACCTTCTTTGATGATTTGAACAGTCCTGATTATGAGACTGCGATAGCTACGGTACATTCACGCTTCAGTACCAATACAAATCCCAGCTGGCAGAGAGCTCATCCGAACAGGATAATCGTACATAACGGTGAGATAAATACCATCCGCGGCAATGCCGATAAGATGCATGCACGTGAGGAGTCCATGGAGACTAAGTATTTTGAGGGAGAGATGAGCAAGGTAACTCCTATTGTAAATCAGGAAGGCTCAGATTCGGCGATGCTTGACAATACGCTTGAGTTCCTTATGATGAGTGGTCTTGAACTTCCGCTTGCGGTAATGATACTTATTCCTGAGCCTTGGATTAACAATCAGAGCATGAGCCAGAAAAAGAGAGATTTCTATGAATATCATGCGACAATGATGGAGCCTTGGGATGGACCGGCTTCCATTCTTTTCTCAGACGGAGATATCATGGGAGCGGTGCTTGACAGGAACGGTCTTCGTCCATCACGTTACTATATAACTAATGATGACCAGCTTATTCTCTCATCCGAGGTTGGTGTGCTTGATATTCCTACATCAAACATTAAGGTGAAGGAGAGATTAAGACCGGGCAAGATGCTCCTGGTGGATACGGTAAAGGGAGAGGTTATAGATGACGATGAACTCAAGGAAAAATATGCTTCAAAAAGACCGTATGGCGAGTGGCTTGACAGCAATCTTGTAATGCTCAAGGATTTAAAGATTCCGAACCAGAGAGTTGAAGAGTATTCCAAGGAGGAGCGTGCTAAGTTACAGAAGGCATTCGGATACACCTACGAGGATTTCAGGACATCGATTCTGCCTATGGCACTTGGCGGAACTGAGCCTATAGCAGCAATGGGAGCCGATACTCCGCTTGCGGCACTTTCAACTAAGACGGTTCCTCTGTTTAATTATTTTAAACAGCTCTTTGCACAGGTTACGAATCCTCCTATCGATGCACTCAGAGAGAAGATAGTTACATCGACTACAATGTATCTGGGAGCCGATGGAAATATCCTTGAGGAGACGGCGAGAAATTGTCAGGTATTAAGAGTCAACAATCCGATACTTACCAATACGGATTTGTTAAAGATTAAGAATATGAATCAGGAGGGCTTCAAGGTTGCGGTTCTTCCTATTATATATTACAAGAATACATCGATGGAGAAGGCAATCGACCGTCTCTTCGTTGAAGCTGACAGACATTACCGTGAGGGAGTGAATATATTCGTTCTTTCGGACAGAGGAGTTGACGAGAATCATGTAGCAATACCATCACTGCTTGCTGTATCGGCAATGCAGGACTATCTTGTTAGAACCAAGAAGAGAACCAAGGTTTCGGTTATCCTTGAGTCCGGTGAGCCTAGAGAGGTACATCATTTCGCAACACTATTAGGCTTCGGTGCGAGTGCAGTCAACCCGTATCTTGCGCTTGACAGCATAAGGGAGCTTATAGACCTTGGAATGCTTAACAAGGATTACTATGCGGCAGTCGATGATTATAATAGGGCGGTTCTCAGCGGTATAGTAAAGATTGCATCTAAGATGGGTATATCTACAATACAGTCATATCAGGGCTCCAAAATCTTTGAGGCAATCGGTATTGACAAGAGCGTTATGGACAAATATTTTACCAATACGGTGAGCCGTGTGGGTGGAATCACACTTAAGGATATCGAGAATGATATCAATGCAAATCATGACAGAGCTTATGACCCGCTTGGACTTCAGACGGATACCACCTTTGACAGTGCAGGCAGCCATAACTTCAGAAGCGGCAAGGAGGAGCACCTCTACAACCCTCAGACAATCCATCTTCTCCAGCTTGCCACAAGAAACGGAGATTATGCTGCCTTCAAGGAATACTCCAAGCTTATCAATGAGGAGCTTGAGCCAATCAATCTGAGAGGTCTTATGGATTTCAAGTATCCTGAGAAGGGAATCTCTATAGATGAGGTAGAGAGCGTAGATTCTATCGTGAGACGTTTCAAGACAGGAGCTATGTCTTACGGCTCTATATCCCAGGAGGCACATGAGGCAATGGCAATCGCCATGAACACACTTCACGGAAAGTCCAACTCAGGTGAGGGCGGCGAGGATATTGAAAGACTTACAATCGGACCGGATGGCCTCAACCGCTGTTCGGCAATCAAGCAGGTAGCCTCGGGACGTTTCGGTGTCACATCGAGATACCTTGTGAGTGCCGATGAGATTCAGATTAAGATGGCACAGGGTGCTAAGCCTGGTGAGGGCGGACATCTGCCGGGCGGAAAGGTATATCCTTGGATAGCCAAGACAAGACATTCAACGTCGGGTGTTGGTCTTATATCACCGCCACCACATCACGATATCTATTCGATTGAGGATCTGGCACAGCTTATCTATGACCTTAAGAACGCCAACAAGAAGGCACGTATATCCGTAAAGCTTGTATCGGAGGCAGGAGTCGGAACCGTAGCGGCAGGTGTTGCTAAGGCGGGAGCACAGGTTATCTTGGTATCGGGCTATGACGGAGGCACAGGTGCGGCACCTAGAAGCTCCATCCACAATGCGGGACTTCCTTGGGAGCTTGGACTTGCCGAGGCACACCAGACACTCATAATGAACGGTCTTAGAAACAAGGTTGTTGTCGAGACGGACGGCAAGCTTATGACAGGACGCGATGTTGCGGTAGCATGTCTTTTAGGTGCTGAGGAATTTGGATTTGCAACGGCGCCGCTTGTAACTCTTGGCTGTGTGATGATGAGAGTATGTAATCTGGACACATGCCCTGTAGGTATTGCTACACAGAATCCGGAGCTTCGAAAGAGATTCACAGGTAAGCCTGAGTATGTGATGAACTTTATGAGATTCGTTGCACAGGAGCTTCGGGAATACATGGCTAAGCTTGGCTTTAAGACTATCGACGAGATGGTAGGAAGAACCGATATGTTATATCAGGCTAAGGACGGCAGCGGTGTCAAGAAAGGAAAGATTGACCTTTCGGTAATTCTTGATAATCCTTATGCAGGCAAGGAGAAGATTGACTATCTTCACAAGAATGTATATAACTTCGAGCTTGAAAAAACTCTTGATGAGAAGGTTCTGTTAAAGAAGCTGGGGCAGGCTCTTGAGAAGAAGCAGAAGAGAAGCATAGAAATAGATGTAAAGAACACCGACCGTTCATTTGGTACTATGTTCGGCTCTGAGATTACAAGACTCTACGATGACACACTTCCTGAGGATACCTTCACTATAATGTGCCATGGCGCGGGCGGACAGAGCTTCGGAGCATTTATCCCTAAGGGACTTACGATGTGCCTTGAGGGAGACAGCAATGACTACTTCGGCAAGGGACTTTCAGGAGGAAAGCTTGTGGTATATCCACCTACCGGCTCCGGATTTAAGCAGGATGAGAATATCATCATCGGTAATGTGGCTCTCTATGGTGCAACGAGCGGTGAGGCGTATATAAACGGTGTCGCCGGTGAGCGCTTCTGCGTCCGTAATTCCGGTGCAAAGGCGGTTGTCGAGGGCGTGGGCGACCATGGCTGTGAGTACATGACCGGTGGACGGGTGGTTATTCTTGGAAAAACCGGGAAGAACTTCGCCGCAGGTATGAGCGGTGGTATTGCTTATGTGCTTGACGAGGACAGCAGCCTTTACAAGAAGCTTAACAAGGAGCTTGTATCGACTGAGGAAGTGACGGACAAGTATGATGTATTAGAGTTAAAGGAAATGATACAGCAGCATGTAGCATACACCAACTCTATAAAGGGTAAGCAGATTCTTGACAATTTCGGAGATTATCTTCCTAAGTTCAAGAAGATTGTACCTCATGACTATAAGAGAATGATGCAGAGAATCGTTCAGATGGAAGAGAAGGGTCTTTCAAGTGAGCAGGCACAGATTGAAGCATTCTATGCTAATAAAGCAGCGAAGTAAGGAGGGAAATTCATGGGAAAGCCGACAGGATTTTTAGATTATGAGAGAGTTGACAGCGAGGCTGTCAAGCCAAAGAACAGAATAAAGAATTTCAATGAGTTTCATACTCCGCTCACCATTGAGGAGCAGAGGCAGCAGGCGGCACGATGCATGGATTGCGGGGTTCCGTTCTGCCAGTCGGGTAAGCTGTTAAAGGGGATGGTGTCAGGCTGTCCTCTCAACAATCTGATACCTGAGTGGAATGATCTTCTCTACAGTGGCAATCTTCACAGGGCATATAACAGGCTTGCTAAAACAAGCAATTTCCCTGAGTTTACTTCGAGGGTATGTCCGGCATTGTGTGAGGCGGCATGTACCTGCGGACTTAACGGTTCGCCGGTGAGTACAAAGGAGAATGAAAAGACAATCATTGAGAACGCATTTGAACAGGGCTATGTGGCACCTAATCCGCCTAAGGTAAGAACCGGCAAGAGGGTTGCCGTTATCGGCTCAGGTCCATCCGGACTTGCCACAGCAGACCTCTTAAACAAGAGAGGACATAAGGTAACTGTATTTGAGCGTGCCGACAGGGTTGGAGGACTTCTTCGTTATGGTATTCCCAACATGAAGCTTGAGAAGCATATCATTGACAGAAGAATCAATATCATGGAGGCGGATGGGATAGAGTTCGTCACCAATGCCAATGTCGGTGATAATGTGAAGGCGGCTAAGGTGTTAAAGGACTATGACGCAGTTGTTCTCTGCTGTGGTGCAGCCAATCCAAGAGACATAAATGCACCGGGAAGGGATGCACAGGGAATACACTTTGCGGTGGATTACCTTACATCCGTGACGAAGAGCCTGCTTGATTCTGATTTAGCGGATAAGAAGTATATCGACGCTAAGGGCAGGAAGGTTGTTGTTATCGGAGGCGGAGATACAGGAAATGACTGTGTCGGAACATCAATACGTCTTGGCTGTGCCTCTGTTGTACAGCTTGAGATGATGCCTAAGCTTCCGGACACACGCGCTGAGAACAATCCATGGCCACAGTGGCCTAGAGTCTGCAAGACGGATTATGGTCAGGAGGAGGCAATCGCGGTATTCGGAAAGGATCCTAGATTATATCAGACCACCGTCAAGGAGTTCATAAAGGACAAGAACGGAAAGCTCTGTAAGGTAAAGTGCGTGAAGCTTGAGTCGAAGAAGGATGAAAAGACAGGGCGCATGATGATGGCGGAGGTAGCAGGAAGTGAGTTTGAGCTTGAGGCAGACCTTGTACTTATCGCCGCAGGCTTCTTAGGCACCCAGAAGTATGTTGCCGACGCATTCGGTGTGACGCTCAATGCACGAACCAATGTCGATACGGCACCTGGAAAGCATGCGACCAATGTCGACAAGGTGTTCACCGCCGGAGATATGCACAGAGGCCAGTCTCTTGTTGTGTGGGCAATCCGTGAGGGACGTGACGCCGCAAAGGAGGTTGACGAGTACCTGATGGGATATACGAATCTGCAGTAAGTATGCAGTGCTTGTGTTATTGAGGGATTTCATGTATTAAAAAGAATAATAAAAGAGCTGCAGCCTGTGGAAGATTAGTTCTTCGGCGGGTTACAGCTCTTTTTTATGATAAAGCAGCAACATAATAGTCAAATGTTTTATAGAATGTAAAGCCATTGCCTGTGTAGGCGCGGATTGCGGCTGTGTTGCTGCCAGATACCTGCAATAGAAGCTTCTTTTGCGGAAAGTCAGCGGCAGCGGCATCTATGAGGCGTCCGGCAAAGCCTTGTCCGCGGTATTTTTTGTTGGTATAGACATTGGCAATGTTCACGTAGTCACTGCACTCTGACACGGTACATTTAGAAGCGCTCCTGCCGTCACAGAAGAGGCGGTAGGTGTGGTGTCCGGGCTTCATGTGGGATGTGCGGGTGATGGAGATGGAAGGCTGGGAGCATATCAGTGCTGATTTTAAATCGGATGTATTTACATTCCGGATGTTGATGTCAGGTGTCTGCTGTGTGGACGAATGCTGCATTGAAATATAATTATCATTGTAGGACTTCCTTGTCATAAAATGTTCGCTGTGTGAGTAGATAAAGCCACAGCTTTCGGCAAAATATTCGTTGCTGCCGACTAACAGGACACGAACCTTGTTAAAAGAATCTGTATTTTCGTCATTGTGACCTGTGGATGTATCAATACCGCCGGCCGGGGCAATGTCGCTTCTGTTTTTCGTATAAACAGCTTCGATGACTGATAGCATCTGCATTACAAGCATGCGCCCCAGACCATGGTGTCGGTATTCAGGGGCAATGAGCACGGACAACTCATGCGTGAGTGTGCCGTCATTATCATAATATGTGAATGCAGTGCAGCAGCCGATAAGACAGTGTGCGCTGTTTATAAGGTAGAGCGCCGGCACATTATCATCCTCAAATAATTCAATTCCGCTGTTATGGAGCAGCGCGGGCTGAAGACGTGAGCTTATGATGTCCGGCTCGCGGTCAAAATCAATATACGGTTCATAAGCTTCGGATGCTGCTTCGGAGCAGTTATCTATAAAGGCTTCTATATCTGAAAGTGTGAGTTTGCATTTTTTTTGCATGTTAATCTCCGTTTATACACATTATGTGTGTTCTGTTTTGAGCAGACCGGTATGTAAGGAATATACTTCTCTTGTCATTGCTGCAGTTTTGTTGTATATTATTTCTATTCGGGGCAGTTTCATGTACCCGTATAGGACAGGAATATTATAAGTCCAACCCAGGGAGGATGCAATGGCTAATAAAGTATTAAAAAGAAGTGAGACAGACAGGAAATACACATGGAGACTTGAGGATATTTATCCGGATGCTGCCGCTTGGAGAGAGGAGTATGCTGAGGCACTTAAGGTTGCTGAGGAGATAGAGGGCTATAAGGGTAAAATCGGTGAGAGCAGTGCCAATATGCTTGCAGTGTTCAAGCTTGATGACAAGCTCACGAATTTACTTGACCGTATCTACTGTTATGCACATCAGCTCTATGATCAGGATACAGCCAATCCGGAGTCACAGGCACTTTCAGGCGAAGCTGAGAATATTATGGTAAAGACAGGTGAGATGCTGTCTTTTATAAGTCCTGAGATGCTCACCATAGATGATGAGGTTGTCGACAGATATATGAGTGAGTGTGAGGAGCTTAAGCTCTACGCAAAGAAGTGGGAGTATATTTCAAGAAGAAAGCCGCATGTGTTATCGCCTAATATGGAGGCTGTATTAGCTTCAGCTGAGGATGTTCTTGGAGGACCAAAGAAGGTTTTCGGCATGTTTAACAACGCTGATGTCAGGTTCGGAACAATAAAGGATGAGAATGGCGAGGATGTAACATTAACACATGGAAGATACGGAATTTTCATAAGAAGCAATGACAGGAGAGTACGCAAGGATGCTTTCACCCGGATGCACGGCGCATACAAGAATTTTGAAAATACTATAGCTGCCAATTATGAAGCTCTGGTGAAGGGTGATATGTTCTCAGCAAAGGTGAGAAAATACAACTCAAGCATTGAATCATATCTGTTTGACGGAAATATTCCAATCTCAGTATATGACAATCTTATCGACACAATCCATGAGGGGCTCCCTCTTATGCACCGCTATGTTAAGCTCCGCAAGAAAGCACTCGGCGTGGATGAGCTTCACATGTATGATGTATACACTCCTATGGTGAAGGATTTTGATATGCATATCTCATTTGAGGAGGCAAAGGAAATCGTAAAGAAGGGCGTTGCACCTCTTGGAAAGGATTACATAGAGCTTCTTGATAAGGGCTTCAACGGCGGCTGGATTGATGTATATGAGAATGAGGGAAAGAGAAGCGGAGCTTACTCATGGGGACCTAACGGTGTACACCCTTATGTACTTTTAAATCATCAGGATAACTTAGATTCAATGTTCACCCTTGCACATGAGATGGGACATGCGCTTCACAGCTACAAGTCAAATTCTACACAGCCTCTTGTATACGCTGCATACAGAATCTTTGTCGCTGAGGTTGCTTCGACATGTAATGAGGCACTTCTCAATTTCTACCTTATAGATAATGCGAAGGATAAGAATGAGAAGGCATACCTCATCAATCATTTCCTTGACAGCTTTAAGGGAACCGTATACCGCCAGACGATGTTCGCTGAGTTTGAAAAGAAGGCACATGAGATGGCGGAGCAGGGCAGGAGCCTCACAGCAAAGTCTCTTAACGAGATGTACTATGAGCTCAACAAGGAGTACTTCGGACCGGATATGGTGGTCGATAAGGATATTGAGGTTGAGTGGGCAAGAATACCTCACTTCTATACACCATTCTATGTATACCAGTATGCTACGGGCTTCTCGGCAGCAGTTGCGATAGCATCAATGATCCGCAAGGAGGGACAGCCGGCAGTTGACCGCTACATGAAGTTCTTGTCAAGCGGCGGTTCAGATTATCCAATCGAGCTTTTAAAGATTGCGGGCGTGGATATGTCTAAGCCGGACGCCATCAAGACAGGTCTTGATGTATTTGCCGGACTTCTCGATGAGATGGAGAAGCTGTTAGCATAGCCTTATGGGACAGGGGTCAGACCCCATGTCCCAGTTCTGGGACACGGGGTCTGACCCCTGTCCCAAACAATTATGCTAATAGTTAAAACAATTCGGTAATTTCAAAAAATATAAAAAATTTTAATTTTAGGTATTGACTTTCACAGGGACTTATAGTATTATACTTAATGTACTTGTGAGAGCAATATCTTACAAAGTACAATGCGCGAGTGGCTCAGCGGTGGAGCACCTCCTTGCCAAGGAGGGGGTCGCGGGTTCGATTCCCGTCTCGCGCTCTGAAAAAAGAGACTGATTGGTGGAACACCAATCGGTCTCTTTTTTTCGAGCCCTGTCGGGGCTCGAAGTTCGATTGTCTCCGCTCCGGTCGTCGCAGACCAACGTCCACCGGACGTTGTGCGACGTCTCGCGCTTTCTTTTATTTTATCCCCGATAGTGGCTGCCGGGGATTTTGATTTTATAATAATATTGTATTTTCTTGTAAGTCGAAAACGAAAATAATGGTTACGCTGTTTCGTTATCTGATGTGCTTCCGATAGAATGTTTCCGGATTTCTTTGTTTAGTTTTCTAACTTCTTCAATTTAATCCTCATTTCCGGGTATCACTGCTTTTGCAGTGGCTTAAATAGTAATGAAAAACGAGCTTTTACGATTTCACACTAATTATATGTTAAATTTTCCTATTTTATCATTATTTGCAAAAAGAGTGCTGAGTATTAAATTTATGGAACGCTTTTGGAACGTCAGCACCCCACACATGGAACATGTTGTGCATATAATGCCTTATTAGATGCTCACTGATGGGAGCACATATTAAGGAGGAATAAGAGATGTATTTTGATGCTATTGCAAAAACTGTTGCAGAACGTACCGGATGTGATGTATCCGTGGTTAAGCCGGAGAGCAGATTCGTTGACCTTGGAATTGATTCGCTTGACACGGTGGAGCTTTTGATGAGCCTTGAGGATGAGCTTGGCATTGAGATAGAGCTTGATGAGAAGGTTGAGACAGTCGATGACCTTGACAAATTCATCCAGAGCAAGCAGGGTTAAGCGCCATGATTAGGACACAGATTACTGAGATGCTGGGTATAAAATACCCGGTATTTCAGGGTGGCATGGCATGGATTGCTGATGGAAAGCTTGCGGCGGCGGTATCTGAGGGCGGAGGTCTTGGAATAATTGCAGCCGGTAATGCGCCGGCAGATTATGTGAGAGAGCAGGTGCGGATAGCAAGGCAGCTCACAGATAAGCCTATTGGAGTAAATATTATGCTGTTAAGCCCATGTGCAGATGAGGTGGCACAGGTTGTAGTAGAGGAAAAGGTCGATGTGATTACCACGGGAGCAGGCAATCCGTCGAAATATATAAAGGAATGGCTGGACGCAGGAATTAAAGTAATTCCGGTTGTAGCCTCGGTTGCCATGGCGAAGCTCATGACAAGGCTCGGAGCTTCTGCACTTATAGCCGAGGGCGGCGAGAGCGGTGGACATGTGGGTGAGCTCACAACTATGGTGCTGGTACCGCAGGTGTGTGATGCTACAACACTTCCGGTCATAGCAGCAGGAGGAATTGCGGATGGGCGCGGTGTTGCGGCAGCATTCATGCTGGGAGCACAGGGAGTCCAGATGGGAACGCGGTTTCTGAGTGCTGTAGAATGTAATATTCATCCGGTTTATAAGGAAAAGATTCTGAAGGCCACAGACCTTTGCACCATGGTTACAGGTAAGAGGCTTGGTCATCCGGTGAGAAGTCTCAGGACACAGTTTGCAAGAGACTATTTAAAGGCAGAGTATAGCCGGATGCCTGACGATGAGCTTGAAGCATTGGCTGTAGGAGCATTAAGGCTTGCAGTCAAGGATGGTGATGATAAGAAGGGATGCTTCTTATCGGGGCAGGTTGCAGCTATGGTTAATAAAGAACAGCCTGCAGCGCAGATTGTCAGGGAAGTGATTGATGGAGCTGAGCCGATATTAAGGAGTGCAGCTAAATATATTGAGTAGCGGTTTACGCAGTAAATCAGCGGATTCCGAATGTTTTAGAATTGCGGGAGCTGTTTTACGGCGGAGCAATTCGAGGATATCGGATGAGGGGTAAAATACCTTTTGACCCTCATAGCTTTGAAATAATAAGGAAAAGGAACTGAGAGATGCTTAAAGGGAAAACTGCGGTTATAACAGGAGCTTCAAGAGGAATTGGGGCGGCGGTTGCGGTAAAGCTTGCAGCTCGTGGAGCGGATATTGCCGTTATATATGCGGGCAATGTAGAAGCTGCCAATCAGGTTTGTAAAGAATGTATTGAACAATACGGTGTAAAAGCAGTCGCCTATAAGTGCAATGTAGCTGATTTTTCACAGGTGAGAGAGACTGTTGCACAGATAAAGAAGGATTTTGGTACGGTACATATTCTTATTAATAATGCGGGCATAACAAAAGATGGACTTCTTGCGATGATGAGTGAGGAAGCATTTGACAGTGTTATCGACACTAATCTTAAGGGTGCGTTTAATATGATAAGACATTGTACAGGTATGTTTATAAAGAACCGGCAAGGCTGTATTGTCAACGTGTCAAGCGTTTCAGGGCTTATGGGAAATGCGGGACAGTGCAATTACTCGGCATCGAAGGCGGGAATTATCGGTCTGACCAAGTCCGTTGCAAAGGAGCTGGCACCGCGCGGAATACGCTGTAACGCAGTTGCACCCGGATTCATTGAGACGGATATGACAGGAAGCCAGAAGGATAATCCGCTCCTTGGAATGATACCACTTGGAAGGATGGGGGCAGCCTCGGAGGTGGCTGAGGCGGTGGCGTATCTTGTCGAAGCTGAGTATGTGACCGGTGAAGTGCTGCGTGTAGATGGCGGAATAGCCATGTAGCTATATTGTGACATCAGGAATATGAAGATATTTTACAGTTTACAGTGCATGAAGGTGTACATGTAAAGGATAACCGGGAGGAAAAGGATATGTCTGAATGGAGACGAGTGGTTGTAACCGGCTTAGGGGCGGTAACCCCTGTCGGGAATAATGTCAGTGAGACATGGAACAGCCTTAAGAACGGAAAAAATGGGATTGCGCCTATAACCTTTTTTGATACAGAAGGCTTTAAAGCAAAGCTTGCGGCGGAGGTGAAGGGTTTTGAACCGAAGGAGTATCTTGAGGTAAACGAGATATTAAGAACGGACAGATATGCACAGCTTGCAGTTGCGGCGGCGGCACAGGCTGTAGAGGACAGCGGTATAGAAGGAAAGGTTGAACCTGAAAAATTCGGTGTTATGTTCGGTACAGGAATCGGAGGTATAGGAACCTTTGAGGTAGAGCATACGAAGCTTTTAGAGAAAGGTCCAAGAAGGGTTTCCTCTCTTTTTATACCGATGATGATAGGAAATATGGCAGCAGGGATGATTGCTATTAAGCATGACTGCAGGGGAAGTGCAATGCCGGCGGTCACGGCTTGTGCCTCAGGCTCTAACGCAATCGGCGAGGCTGTCAGGATGATACGCCATGGCTATGCGGAAGCTGTCATAGCAGGAGGCGCAGAAGCATCAATAACTAAGTCGGCGGTGGCAGGTTTTGTAAATATGCAGGCACTTTCAACATCGGAGAACCCTGATGAAGCTTCACTTCCATTTGATAAGAGAAGAGGAGGATTTGTGATTGGAGAGGGTGCTGTGTCACTTGTGCTTGAGGAATATGAGCATGCAAAAGCCAGAGGGGCAAGGATATACGGTGAGGTGTGTGGATACGGTTCAACGTGTGATGCCTACCATATCACTGCACCACATCCGCAGGCCCGCGGAGGCGCGCAGGCTATGAAGGATGCCATGCGTGAGGCAGGATATTCAGATGAAGATAAGGTCTATATAAACGCACATGGCACAGGAACTCATATGAATGATCTTATTGAGACAATGGCAATAAAGAATGCACTTGGAGAGGAAAATGCGCGGAAGGCATACATAAGCTCAACCAAATCAATGACAGGTCATATGTTAGGGGCGGCAGGTGCAATAGAGGCGCTTGCATGCATCATGGCACTTGATGAAGGAATTATTCCTCCAACAATAAATCTTCGTGAAGCTGATGAAGAATGCGATTTGAATTATGTTCCTGATAAGGCGGTTAAGGCTGATATAACGCTTGCACTCTCCAATTCACTGGGGTTTGGAGGACATAATGCATGTCTTGCATTCAGAAAGGTAGTAGGTTGAACGCAGAATAAGCAATCCCCCGCTTCAAGTGTGTAGAGCACTAAGCGGTGGGTGAGGGGATGCTTATGTCAGTGGGAGTTAAAGGCTCCCACTGACATAAGCAAAGCGACTGCGTTCATGAGCAAGTAGCGAAAGCGGATTGCGAATGTCCGCTTTAAGGTAAAATTTTATGCAGGGTGATAATTATGAATGAGGCTGATATAAGAAAATATGCGGCACTTATGAAGGAGCTTGAGCTTACAGGACTTGAGCTTACCGAAGGAGATAAGATTGTACGATTAGAGAGAAATATTTCTGCGAATGTAATTTATAGCGATGACAATACCAAAAAATCTTTGGATAATAATGTACATAACAGTGGAAAGGGCAATGAAGGCGGTACGATGCCGTATATGAGCATAAAATCTCCGATGGTGGGAGTATTCTATGCTGCACCGGCGGAAAATGCAGAACCATATGTGAAAGTCGGGTCGCATGTAAAGAAGGGACAGACACTTTGCATTGTTGAGGCGATGAAGCTTATGAATGAGATTACCGCTGAAGCGGATGGAGTTATTTCACAGGTATGTGTATCCGACGGCCAGATGATTGAGTATGGGACAGAGCTGTTTAAAATAGAGTGCTGATGCAGTGTTTGCAGAAAGAGGCTGTTTAATATAAAGATGATAAAAATTTTGGGTATATCGGTATATTGGAGGCAGAGCGGGAATGGATAGAAAAGAGATTATGGACATACTTCCTCACAGAAACAGTATGCTCTTATTAGATGAGGTACAGGAAAGCGGCGGTGTTGCGGTAGGACATTACAGAGTCCGCGGAGATGAATTTTTTCTTGATGGACATTTTCCGGGAAATCCGGTTGTGCCGGGCGTGATTTTGTGCGAAATACTTGCCCAGTCTGCGTGTGTACTCATGAAAACGGTTATGACAGACGGAAAGCTTCCGGTATACACAGGACTTAACAATGTGAAATTCCGTTCACCTGTCCGCCCGGGGGATGTAATAGAGACAAGGTGCAGCATAGTAAGGTCAAAGCATCCGTTTTATTTTGCACAGGGCACTGTCAGGGTAGGAGAAAGAAACTGTGTATCGGCGGATTTTTCGTTTGCGATAACAGAAGTGGAGTAGATTATGTTTTCAAAGATTCTAGTTGCCAATCGAGGTGAGATAGCGGTCAGAATAATACGAGCCTGCAAGGAAATGGGAGTATCGACTGTGGCGGTGTATTCGGAGGCAGATAAAAATGCTCTTCATGTCGCACTGGCTGACCAGAGTGTATGCATAGGTGGAGCACAGGCAGCACAGAGCTATCTCAATGAAAAACAGATAATCAGTGCTGCAATTCTTACAGGAGCGCAGGCAATACATCCCGGGTATGGATTTCTGTCCGAAAATGCACATTTTGCGAGATTGTGCAGAAAAAATGGGTTGGTTTTTATAGGACCTGAGCCGGAGAGCATGGAGAGATTGAGTGATAAGGCGGTTTTAAAGGAGCTTGTCGGAAAAACAGGGCTTACAGTGATTCCGGGGAGCAGAGCAGTACAGTCACTCGAGGAGGCTAAGAATGTCGCCGGAAAAATCGGTTATCCTGTTATGCTTAAGGCATGTGCAGGCGGCGGTGGAAGAGGAATACGTCTTATAGAGTCGGCGGATGAGCTGGATGAGGCATATGTTCAGGCGGTCAGTGAGGCTTTAAATGCATTCGGTGATGGAAGCATGTATCTTGAAAAATACATTTTTCCTGCAAGACATGTGGAATTTCAGGTTCTTGCAGATGAATTCGGAAATGTTGTGTGTCTGGGTGAAAGAGATTGTTCATTGCAGAGAAGAAATCAGAAGCTTGTGGAGGAGACACCATCGCCTGCCGTATCGGAAAAGCAGAGAGAAAATATGATCAGGGTTATCACTGATGCCGTAAAGCAGATAGGATATGTAGGTGCCGGTACACTGGAGTTCCTTTTGGATGGAGAGGGAAATTTCTGGTTTATGGAAATGAATGTGAGACTTCAGGTGGAGCATTGCGTAACAGAGATATTGACGGGAATTGATATTGTTAAGTGGCAGATAAGGATAGCCGCAGGGATTGAGCTTAATTTCACCCAGGCGGATATACGGATAATGGGTTCTGCGATAGAATGCCGCATAAATGCACAGAATTGCGGAAAGCTTGAATTCTTGCATATTCCAGGAGGTCCCTCCGTGAGGTTTGATACCTTTCTTGTTGAAGGAATGAAAGTTGTTCCGTTTTATGATTCACTGTTGGGCAAGCTTATCGTATATGCTAAGACAAGGGAGGAGACACTCAGAAAAATGAGGGCTTCTCTATGCGAGCTGGTCATCGACGGTATTAAAACCAATGTTGAGGAGCAGCTATGCATAGTCGAGGATGACAGATTTTCCTCCGGCAATTATGACCTGACTTTTATGGGAAACAGGTGATTTTGTCAGAAAGCTAATGCTTGTACGCTGTGTACCGGCGCAAATGTGTGGCCGTTAGTATATAAAATATTGTGATAGGGGATTGATATGGCACTTATGAACTTTTTGAAACCTAAAAATAAATTGGAAGAGGGTGGAAGATGCTCAGTTCCCGTAATGCAGGATGAAGGTGAGCCGGAGCAGAAATGTCCGAACTGCCACAGGGAAATTCCTTTGAGCAGACTGATGGCTGACAATATGGTATGCGGCTGCGGATATCATTTCCGTATGCGTGCAGGACAGAGAATAAAGCTTATAGCGGATGAAGGAAGCTTTGTTGAGATGTATAAGGATGTGAGAGCGGACAATCCGTTAGGCTTTCCGGGATATGATGAAAAGCTGGATGCCGTAAGGGCGGCAAGCTCACAGACGGAAGCGGTGATATGCGGAACGGTAAGAATTGGAGGGTGCCACTGCTGTATTTTTGTGATGGATGCTTATTTTATGATGGGAAGCATGGGAAGTGCAGTGGGAGAAAAGCTCACAAGATTATTTGAGTATGCTGCGTGGAAACATTTGGCAGTAGTAGGATTTACGGTATCGGGCGGTGCAAGAATGCAGGAGGGGCTTCTGTCGCTTATGCAGATGGCAAGAGTGAGTGCAGCCGTTAAGCGCCATAGTGATGCGGGACTTTTATATATAACCGTGCTCACCGACCCGACAACGGGAGGTGTCACGGCAAGCTTTGCGATGGATGGAGATATTATATTGGCAGAGCCGGGTGCAATAGTGGGCTTTGCCGGAGCGAGAGTTATAGAGCAGACTACCAAAAAAGCCCTGCCGGACGGTTTCCAGAAAGCGGAATTTGTGTTAGAGCATGGCTTTGTTGACGCAATAGCTGCCAGAAATAAGCAGAAAAAGCTGCTTACGGAGCTGCTTAAGATGCATGAGGGAGTGTAAATGTATGAATGAGATACCTTATGAGAGAGTGAAGATTGCAAGGGACAACGGCAGACCGACAGGGACAGATTATATAAAGAATATATTCAAAAATTTCATAGAATTTCATGGGGACCGCTGTTATGCGGATGACAAAGCGATAGTCGGAGGAATTGCCAGACTTAATGGCATGCCTGTGACGGTGATAGCAATTGAAAAGGGGCATACAGCGAAGGAAAGAAGCTACAGGAACTTTGGCGCTCCGCATCCCGAGGGCTACAGAAAAGCTCTCCGCCTTATGAAGCAGGCGGAAAAATTCGGCAGACCCATAGTATGCTTTATAGATACCTCGGGTGCATACTGTGGAGTTGAGGCTGAGGAGCGCGGCCAGGGGCAGGCAATAGCGAGAAATATTTTGGAAATGACAACACTGTGTGTGCCCGTCATCTCAATACTTATAGGGGAGGGCGGAAGCGGAGGAGCACTTGCACTTGCAGTGGCAGACAGGGTATGGATGCTTGAAAATGCGGTGTATTCGGTTATTTCACCGGAGGGCTGTGCCAGTATTCTGTGGAAGGATGCCAAGAAGGCAGGAGAGGCAGCGGCAAGCCTTAAGCTTATGGCTGAGGATGCAAAGGGCCTTGGAGTAATTGAGAGAATATTGTCTGAAAAGGAAATCGGGAAAAAAGAATTTTACGACCGAATCGGAAGGCTGATAAAAGAAGAGCTTGATGAACTGTCAAGAGATACGGAATTAGTAGGAAAAAGATATGACAGGTTCCGCAGTATCGGGATGGACGTTATCAGATAACAAAGTTTGAAAATTTTATTTTCAAACTACTTATTGGGGCAGTACTGCAAGCAATGCTTGTAGTATGCAAGGGGATAAGTTTGAAAGTGGAATTTTCAAACTACTTATTGGGGCAGTACTGCAAGCAATGCCTGCAGTATGCAATGGGGATAAGTTTGAAAGTAAAACTTTCAAACTACTTATTGGTGGCAGTACTGCAAGCAATGCTTGCAGTATGCAATTGGATAAAAATATAAAGAGCAGCATGTGGCGAGAGGAAAGATATGAGCAGTATATATCAGAGGTTTTGCACTGAGATTAAGGATGAAAATGGTGGTTTAAAAAAATTGGCGTTAAATTATCCGGATAATTTTAATTTTGGATATGATGTGGTGGATGAATATGCGGCTGTTTCACCTGATAAGCGTGCTATGGTATGGTGCAATGTGGAAAATGAGGAGCACATATTTACTTTTCTTGACGTGAAAAGATACAGCAACAAGATGGCAAATGTGTTCAGAGAATACGGAATAGGAAGAGGGGACAGGGTTATGCTTGTCCTGAAGCGCCATTATGAATATTGGTTTGCGGCAGTTGCGCTTCATAAGCTTGGCGCGGTTATGATTCCTGCGACACATATGCTTACTGTCGATGATTTTGTCTACAGAATCAATGCATCCGGGGTGAAGGCGATAGTATGCACTGCCCAGGACGATGTACCTTCAACCATAAAGCAGGCACTCAGAAAATCAGAAAAGAACCCTAGGCTGTGGTGCGTTCAGAAGGATGTCGAAGGCTTTTTTAACCTGACATCGCAGATGGAGACAGCAGGCGATGCTTTCGACAGAGTTGAAACGAGTGCAGCCGACCCTATGATGCTGTATTTCACATCGGGTACGACAGGTTATCCTAAGGGTGTGATACATGATTTTACATATCCATTGGCACATATAGTCACGGCAAAATATTGGCAGCAGGCGCAGGATGACGGACTTCATTTTACGGTTGCGGAAACCGGCTGGGCTAAGGCATCATGGGGGAAAATATATGGACAGTGGCTTATCGGAAGCGCGGTTATGATATATGATTTTGATAATTTCGACCCGAAGCAGCTTGTCACGGTGATTAACCGATATGGCGTGACCTCATTTTGTGCGCCGCCGACAGTGTACAGATACCTTGTACGCAAAGGAATTGAGAGCATGCCGACGCTTGAGCATGCCTCCACTGCGGGAGAAATGCTCGCACCTGAGGTGTTCAGGAAATTCACACAGGAGACGGGAATACCGCTCTGTGAAGGCTATGGACAGACGGAGACAACACTTCTTATGGCTAATTTTAAGGGAAGACAGCCTAAGGAGGGGGCAATGGGGACGGTTTCGCCATTCTACAACATAGAGCTGCGTGACAAAGATGGAAAACAGGTTCCTGACGGACAGATAGGGGAGGTTGTAATTATACCGCCTGCAGGCGGAAAACAGGCAGGAGTATTTACAGGCTATCTTGACAATGAAGAGCAGTATAAGTATGTGTGGAGAGGTGGAGTATACCATACAGGTGATGCGGCATATAGGGACAGAGACGGACTTTACTGGTTTCATGGCAGATTTGATGACATAATAAAGACGGGAGGCTTCCGGGTGGGACCTTATGAAATTGAGAATGTTCTGATGGAGCATCCGGCTGTTGTAGAGTGCAGTGTCATAGGTGTTCCGGACAAGCTGCGCGGCCAGGCTATAAAAGCTGTTATAGTGCCGGGACATGGCTACGAACCAACACGGGAGCTTGAGCTTGCGATAAAAGAATTTTGCAACAGGAGACTTGCCGAATATAAGTGGGTGCGTCTTGTAGAGTTTGTGTCGGCAATGCCTAAAACAATAAGCGGTAAAATAAAAAAGACGGAACTTAGAAAAGGGTAGCCATCATGACGGTGAGAGTGTATAATGGTAGATATGCATAAGATAATATTGTGCTTTTATGCTGATATTTATATTTTATGTGCAGGATACCGGATGAGGGGCAGAATACCTTTCGACCCTCATATCATATTTCAGTTGGAGTATTTGTGTGGGAGCGTTTGAAATTTTAGATAATATTAGTGGATATCACGAGTATAATATATCCGATGCCCCAAAGCTTAGATTTGTAAGTGACAGCTTATGCCGAATGACAGGATATTCAAAAAATGAGCTGACGGATAGCGAATACGGATATACAGGACTTTTATGCGAGGATGACAGGGAGAAATACCTGTCTTTTTTGCGTAGGATGCTGAGGGGCGGTGATGGAGATTATTCGGAGAAGTATCATATCAAAAAGAAGGATGGAAATATTATTTTTGTGAAGGATTCCGTGAATGTAAAGCGTGGGAAGGACGGAAAGCTTATAGGGTATTCCGTGGTTGTTGATATCACAGATACCTATGACGACATGCAGCGTACAGTATTGAATTCGGATTTTACATGTGCAGATAAGAGCATTGTGTCTAATAATAATCTAAGCTTCTTAAATGATACTGTTCCTTGCGGCTTTATAAAATATACCTGTGAGAAGCAGCCAAGAATTACATATATTAATAAAAATATGCTGGATTTGTTACATTTTTCCGGGAAAAAGGACGGCGAAGCAGACTATTATGAAATGTATAAGAATAATCTGTTCCTGCTGATTCCGATAGAGGAGAGACACAGGTTTTCGGTATATCTTAATAAGGTATACAGGGCTGGTGCTCCGGTGGCGGGCGAGATGACCTTGCTCAGATTCGACGGCAGCAGGGCGCATGTGTTCGGATGGGTTACGAAGGTGATAAACGAAGATGGCACCGAGGAGTTCCAGAGCGCGTGTATGGATGTCACCCATAGACAGCTTGCAAGAAAGGACAGGGAGAACAGAAGATATATTAAAGCGTTGTCTGAGGTGTATGATAAGATCTTTGAATATAATTTTGCGGCAGATACAGTAAAATGTCTGTACAGCAATAATTCGCCAATGTTTACATGGCTTGAAAATATCCCCATGCAGCTTGCAGATGCAACCGGAAAGTGGATAAAAGATACAGTTGCTGCTGAGGATGTGGAGAGAGTGCAGAAATTTTTTGCTGAATTTGCCGATAACAGAAGAGAGATACAGGATACAGAGCGGCCATTAATTATCAATTATAACGCGAGATCATCAGATGGACATATAAGGGCATACAGCGGTATTTTTCTTAAAATAGATGAAAATATCAGTTTTTATTGTTGCCGCAGGCTTGTTGATCTGACAGAAACAGAGCGGCTGAGAAACGAAAATGAGAGCCTGAAAGCGAATATGACACAGCTTATGCGGCAGTTCACGGATGGTGTTGCAGCATTTAAGGTGACTGCGGATGGCTATGTTTTACCGCTGTATTCGAGCGAGAATGTGTGCGGATTTTTTGGATATTCGGCTGATGAGTGGAACGAACTTATGAAGAAGGGTACACCGATTGAGAATTTTGTCGAACGCAGTGCCACAGAATATGAAGCCTTCGAGAAGCTCCTTAGGGATGGCGAGGAAGAATTCACCTATAAGGATGTAAGTTCTAAGAAGGTGAAGAGGGTGCGGGCTGTATGCACACAGAAGACCTCGGATAATGTATCCTCCAGATATATTATGCTGTATATAGTGCCTGAAAATCAAGCATATCCGTCAGACAGTTCTGAAGTGGAGGCTGAAAATGTAACAGAGAAATTGTCCTGCGGCGGTCATAAGGTCACGATAAGAACATTCGGATATTTTGACGTGTTTGTTGATGGCAGACCGATAGCCTTCAGAAATAAGAAATCCAAGGAGCTTTTTGCCCTGCTCGTCGACAGGCGCGGCGGATTTGTGACCTCGGAGGAGGCGATAAGCTTTCTCTGGGAGGATGAGCCTGCAAGTCCGGTTATATATTCACGGTACCGCAAGGTCGCACTCCGGCTCAAAAATCTTCTTGAGGAATATGGGATTGCGGATGTCGTTGAGGCAGTGGATGGAAAAAGACGTATTATATGTGAGCAGGTCAACTGCGATCTGTACGATTATCTTACCGGAAACGAAAAGTATTCACAGCTCTTTAAAGGAAGCTATCTTACCAATTACAGTTGGGGTGAGACAACGCTTGGAGAGCTGTATAACTGACGAGGGGGTATATATCAGGGGGAGATTTAATTATAAAACGGTTTCATAGTAAAATACTAAAAAGTGCCGTGTTTAAGTGGGGTGCAACCGCTGGTTGCTGAATTTTAAAGCCGGTTTGATAGACTTTTTTTCATAAATGCTTTAGTATCTGAGTATGAAAACAATATAGACAGGGGTGGTCGAAGATGAATTTAGGCGAAACAATATACAACCTGCGCAAGGAGAAAAAGCTTTCGCAGGGGGATTTAGCGGAGCAGCTTAGTGTGTCCAGACAGTCGGTGTCTAAATGGGAGAATAATAGTGCGGTTCCTGATTTGGATAAACTGGTAAAGCTCAGCACAATATTCGGTGTGTCATTGGATGAGCTGGTGAAAGGTGAGATGCCGGCAGGGGAAGCGGACAATGGCGGACAGGCAGCAGAAGCAGAGCATACGGACACAGCTAAGAGCATTATTACCAAAAGATTTATTGTGGGGATGGTGCTTATGGGCGTCGGAGCGATAGTCGGAATAATGTCTATGTTTCTGCTCGGAAGCATAATGGCACTCATATTTTCCCTGCCTTTTATTATATGCGGGGCAGAGTGCATTATATTTAAGAAAAATGCGGGGCTATGGTGTATGTGGACGCTGTACTTCTGTCTGAATTTGTATGTAAGGATGGCAGCGGGAGTGTCGCGCGGGCTTGTCATAGCCAGCATTATTTACTGGGCGGAATTTGGCAGCAGCCTGAACCCTGTGCAGCTTGTCGTAGCGTTGGTACTTCTCATATCACTTGCTGTCTTGATAATTGTGACTGTGGCAAGGCTTTCACGAAATAGATTTGCCGGCAAAAAAGAGCTGGTGCGCGTGCTTGCAGTGTCATGGGCGATATATGTCATCATAAGGATATTTGGCTATGTTTTTCCAAGAACGGATGCGTTTATCCGGTTATTTTCTGAAGAACTGCAAAATGGCGTCACGATACTCAAGGATTCAGTTGGATATTACTATGTTCTTGTGGAGACGGTGCAGACAGCGGCATTTACAGTGGCAATGGTGAATACGGTGAGGGCACTGAGAAATGTATTGAGCCGCAGGGCAAAAAGAGGGACACAGGAAGAAAATAGTATCAATAGAAAAATATAAAAAAATTTTAAAAAGCTGTTGACATTTCCGGGGACATGTAGTAATATACTACTTGTCCTTGTGAGTGCGACAGACAGCTTACAAAGTACAATGCGCGAGTGGCTCAGCGGTGGAGCACCTCCTTGCCAAGGAGGGGGTCGCGGGTTCGATTCCCGTCTCGCGCTTTCTTTTATTTTATCCCCGGTAGATTTCTACCGGGGATTTTTAATTTATTTATTAATTAATTTAAACGCCATTGTTCAGCCATCGCATAAGCAACTCCTGAAAATGTCTTAGCTCTATTTTTAGCCCTGTCAGTAGTAAACATACCTCTATATTGCTTACTATGTTCACATGAATATGAACCGCTAGGACACCATGTAGCAACAGGTTCAACAATTTTTGTTGGCATTAATAAAGGTAAATCTTTAAGCCAGAGTTGAGTTCGCTTAGTATACGGATGTCCAAAATAATACGGCTGTATAACCTGCGACTTTTCAGGCAACTGATATATTCTACTTGGTACAGGATTCTCTATTGCAATATGTTTACAGTTTGCATTATATATATTCATAAAAAATTCTTTTGCTAGCAAGCCTTTTAAATATCTCTCATAATTAAGAACATGACCTTTCCATAAATGTCTTGCTCCTGCATTTGATAAATATGTACATGGAGGATGTGCAATGATTAAATCCCAACTACTTTTTATATAATGAGTAGTACCATCACAAGTTAAAAATTTACAACATCCATTTAATAGAGGTATAACATCCGCTTGAATATGCCATTCTGGATGACCGCCGCTGCATGGTTCAACGTCACAAGAATATGCTTCATCGCCATATTCACGAAACGCAATACATACACGTTGACTTTCCTCACAAGCAACTAAAACTTTCAATTAAATCACCTCACTTTCAAAGGCTCATGAATAATCTCTTTATTTTGTTTTTCATCTATTCGCATAAAGGTATTTTTTCCTAAAAGCATAGCCTTTACCTGCAACGATGCTAACATTGTTAAGACTTCTTCCTTATCATCAGTTATGCAAATACGATTAAGACAGCCTTCACATTCATGATATAAATCATTTTTCTCTACATCCGTTAATCTTTCTTCTAAAAATAAACTTCCACCTACCATATTATAATCATCTCCTATTTCAAATCCTGATTTTTTCAAGTCCACATACGATTCAAAGCCATATCATTGACTTTCTTAATTTTTATTTTCATAATTTTATATCACCTCCATTCCATTATTGAAATGGCAATTCTATATCATCATAATCAACAACACAATTATTTAACTCCTGAATCAAATCATTACAACCTTGAATATCATTTACAGCTCTATAAAAAGCAGGATCATCACAATTTTTAAATGCAAATACCAAAGAATCTGAAAGACTATGTACATGCTCATGTAATAATGCAACAACAATTTCTTTCTGTCTTTCTGTAATTTTAAAATTATCCACATTAATCACCTCACTTTCAACGCATTTTGAATCATGTCTCTTAAATATGTGATATCATTGCCTGTACTGATAATGTAAAACTTCTCTGTTGTCCGGATTTCAGCATGTCCCATAAGGTCTGATATAATTTTTGTGGGAACCCCATTTTCGTGTAGGGTAGTAGCGAACGTCTTTCGGATGAGGTGCGAATTGAACGGAAGTACATCGCACAGCTCATTGAGCCGGGCAATCGTCCGCTCAATGCTCTTACTCAGGATGGTATCAGCACCATCATAAGCAATATGCTTATCCTCATATCCCTGTTGAGTGTGATACTCCTTAAGCTTCAGGAGAATATACACCGCTTCATTGACAAGCGGTATATACCTCACTCCGTGAGGGGTTTTTGTTGTGTCCTGGTCATGATAGGAAATGACACCTATACGATTTCCAGAATCATCACGCTCATAGCTTTTTGTTTGAGTAGTATGTACATAGAGCTTTCGTGCATTAAAATCAATGTCATTCCATGTGATACTTGCCAGTTCGCCTATGCGTAATCCGAGATAGAAGTTAAGGCACACGCATAGACTTGCCGACCTCTTTTCCGGGTAGATATTATCATTGAGCACCGCATTGATGATGGCGGTTCTATCTGTTGAGCTGATACAGTGCTCAATTTTTGTATTCTTTTTTATATTGCCTTCTGCAATATACCTTTTTACTACAGCCCAGTTAATAGGCTTCGCATATCCTATGTTACATTCATAGGCATATTGCATAGAGTTATTTATTATCTGGTATATCCGGTTAAATTCCTTTTGAGTGATATTCTTATATTTAATAAGGATATCATTTAAAAACTGATATATGTAAACCTCATTGAGCTGGTGTACTGGTATATCAGTTATAGCATTATTGGCATAATACTTGTTATATGTACACTCAATCCTGTCTACAGACTGAGGTTTTATTGCATTGATTTTGGTAAGAAACCAGCCGTCATAAACCAGCTTGAAACTTACCTGTTTATCAGCCGGGACATCGGTAATAATGCCCTTCTCATAGCCGATAGTGAGCCATTCATTTTCTAACATTTTTAATTCCCCCTTGACTGTGCGCCCAGAACTGCCGAGCGCATAAAGCGCAGGCGGCAGCTTCCGGGCGGTCAAATTATTTTTTATTCGAGCGTCTTACATAACGCGATTTTGACTTTGAGCCATAACCAAAATCAGCCTTTGTAAATGAACTGTCATCAGCTCTATCCGTGATTGTAATAGGATTATCGAATCCTTTTACAAACTCATGAGTGTTATACTGATTTCTCTTTTTATTTGTAGCAAATACCATTGTCGGAAAAATCGACAACGGCTGGACTATGCGTGGATCGTAACTATATTCGAGGTCATACGGATCATATCGGTAGTACCACATAAATCTCCAAAGTTTGTGGCATTCGCGCCATTCCATGCATACTTGACGGAATATCTTGTCGCACATGCCGTACCTCTGCGTTGAAATTAAGAGAAGTTTCTTCTCTTTTCGTAGCTGATTGAGGGCAGTGAGATATTGAGCTTCAGTCAGCTTGCTGCTACCATAATTCCTGCTGTTGAAGAGTGAACCGAACTCATCGCATATATATATTCGGTGCTTACCTTCATCTACAGGCTCCGTTATCTGCTCAAAATACAGGAATGGTGTATATGGTACATTATTTAATGTGACATTTGAATATACCTCTATGTTGTCATAGGCTTTATACACTCTACATACTAAATTCACTATATTGAATGTCTTACCGGTACCGAAAAGACCGCCGTACATTATTATACCGGACATATTAAACTTCTTGTAATCCTTGTTCTTTATGTATAAAAACATGTCTTTTGCTCCAACAACAAGAGCTCGTGGAAGGTACTTCTGAGCTTTGAGAAAAGGAGCGAATCCTTTAAAAATAATGGATCCGATTACAAAATATACTACTATAAATAATATTATTATCACCTGCGGTTCCTCCGTTTTCTGGATATCAAATGAATCCAGCTCAAAACAATTACAGCCATAACAACAATAGAGCAAGTGACGATAGTATCAAGCTTGTCCTCAATAGATATAAAGTTCGGAGAATAATCTATCTGTGTCTCCGTCTCAGCAGTCACTAATATGTACTGAATAGATGAGCTGCTATCTTCTTCGGTGCCTGTGTCTATCTCACCAGATTCATTCTCATTTAATTCAGTTTCAGGCTCTTCTATTTCAGTTTCAATCGTTGAAGATTGAAATTCTTCTTCGGTCAGTACTTCATCAGTGAGAGTAATTTCTGTTGCATCATCGCCCATTAATATTTCACCCCTTTCTTACAAATATCTAATATATCAACTATAAAATTAACTGCGTAATACATGAGGGACAGCTTGACAATTACAACAAGCTCAGGTATCACCTCAGCACCTGCGAATAACCAGTTTAAAATACCATCCAATTACATCCACCTACTTTCTCAATAAATCCCACAAAAGCCAAAACATCATGGCTAAAATAATGAGTGCAAGCAAAGCTTGACCAACAGTTACATTTTTTACCCATAAACAGGGTAAATTTAAAACAACATGAAAGACTTCTGCAGCACTTGCTATTGCTTGCTCTAATCCATCAACCAACTCCATGATAACCTCCTATCTGCCTACAAGACGTAGAACAACACATATTCCTATTGCAAGCAAGGCAACAACTCCAACTGCTTCACCAAAAAAATTCTGGAATATGTTACCAATAAGTGAAGCGAAAGACGTTACCAGAGAAAATGAGCCTTGAATTGCACCAGTTATTGCTGAGAAGTCAAATTTAAAATTTTTAACCCAGTCAGTAATTGACGATAACCCACCACCTGATGATGAATCTGTCCACACATTATTAGAACCATTTCCACCACTTGGTGCATTTGGTATACCTCCTATAATTGTAGTTGAACCACTTGTACCTAAATTACCAAGATTTCCTAAATCACCAACGCTGAAATTATAATCTTCATCATCCGATGCATTTTGAAATACATATCTTGAAAATTCAAAATCCGTTCTAACATATGCATACTGAGAAAAAACGGCTCCGGCTTTTTTGTAACCATACTGAACACCCCATATAACAGCCTGAATGTCTATGTCATCAGTTTCCTTTTCCTGTTGTACAGCAACAATATCTTTGAGAATATCTATATTTAAAACTCCTGATATACAAGATGATGAAGAATTATCTTTAAGGGTCAAAATATATTTATTATCTTCTAGAGCATTTGCACAATTTATCCAATTAGAAACACCTTTAATTTTTACAAATATATCTTTATATGTATATAAATGACTTGGAACTGGCTTCTCAGTATCATAATAATATTTCATAATCAATGTATTACCAGCCAATGAACAGGATGACATCTTGGGAGATGAATATACAACTTCACCGCTTGCACGATAGCTTTCTAAAGTTTTTAATGCATTTTGCATATCTGCATTTTTATCGCCTTTATCTGAACGATAAAAATAATTCTCGCCTAATCTACCGCCCATTAAATCTGTATACCCACTATAATCTTGATGTAAATAATAATCATTAAAAGATAGCTGATAAGAATCCAATTTACTATAACTACTATCAAAATAACTTAAATAATTATAAGGGTTCGCGGCTATATCTTTTATAGTATTTGTATTATTAGATACTTCATCTTTTTTTAAAGATTTAAAAGTTGTACTCTCAAAGCTTTCATTAACATACGAATAAATTTTCACATCATTGCCATCAATAGAGCATGAATATGTATACTTATCACCTGGCATACCATTTGTAACATAAATAGATGTATAATTATAAGTATTAGGATTATATAAATAAAATGAACTCGATAAAGTATAATACCAACCTCCACCTACTTTATGAGAGCCACGAGATAAACAAGGTACAATATCATATTGCTCTGGATACCATATAGTCCAATCAAAATAATAAGACGTATTTTTTACACCATTTGATACCTGCGAAGTGTAACCAAACTGTAAAGTATATGTTCGATATTTATAATTATCAGGAACATAACTAGGTCTCGGAATAGAAACGTCAACATCAGACGTACTACCATTATCAGAGGCAACAGTTTCAGTCTCACCATCACCTGAAAAAATTGCAATATCATCCGCCCACACATCATATGTTATTAGTCCGATACTCCCGATAACAAGAGCGGAGAAGAGCAGTATATTTATAATTTTATTCACAATAACACCTCCTAAAAGAAAAACGGGGCAGGCGAAGCCAACCCCGTTCCCCCGCAATTGAATATTCAATTTCTTAAGCCCTTGCCGATGGCTTTACCTTGCGAATAAATGCCGCTACACTGCCGACAAGGCCAACAGCAACACCCACATTGATAGGGAATGTAGTAAGACCAAACTGAATTACTGTACCTGCGACAGTGATAAGGTCATTGATTACACCTACTAATCCTGTAATACTTGAAACACCTTCCGCAACTATCATTGCACCCATTTCTTTTCCTCCTTGTAATTTTTTTGAAAGTATGAAAACATATTATTATCAGTCTTTGACTGGACTGAACTACTTAATTGTTGGATTCTGAATAATGGTGCTGCCATTACTGAACCCTACAAAGCCCTGAAGCTCCTTGCCGATACAATCCTTGTTGAAAATCTTGCCGTCATCACCAAACACCATGGCGATGGTGATTTTTGAGCCGCCCAGCTCCTCAGAGTGCTCCTTGTCATAATCGGAGAAATCTTCCTGATATGATACTACACATACCGGAGTTCCCTTCTTGGAATTGAATTTCCTGTAACCTAAAATCTTCCTCATGTTTTTTTCCTCTTTTCTTTTTTTATTTAATTTATTTTTAGGGGAATTGGAAAGCCTTTATACGCTGCCATGTCCCTACATGCATGCTCCACAGCTATTAGTGGCTTTTTTAACCGGAATTTAAACCGATTCCCCAAATTTTTATCTTGTCCGACCTGTGAACAGGTTTACACTTGCACTCTCTAACTTCTTAATTATTCCTTCGAGAACTTCATTACTATTTATGAAATCGCTGGTATCCATCTTTGCTAATTCGAGTTTTCTAATGTACTTCTCATTAGATGATATCTGCGCATACGCAAGTGCATGTATTGCTGTAAGCTCCTCTAAACTTATCTCTACTGTTGTCTTGTCCATTCATTCCCCCGGCAATTTGTTATTTCCTTTTAGTTATTGATAAAATTCAATACCCATTCTTTAAGCAGCTTCAATTATATAATTTCCTGTACCATATTCTTCTTCTGCAAAATCAAATGCTTCTGAATATGTATCAAAATCCTGGGGCATTTCTTCTTCATCCTTTGGAAATACTGTATAAATCATACTTTGTTATTGCCTTTTCCTTCCGTTTTTGATAAACTACAATGTGAATCATTTTGTGAGGGTAGCAGGAAGTAAACTGTTCAGGCTTCAAGTCCTGCCGTTCTCCCTCACGCTCTGGCTTTTAAAGGTTGCCAACCTACGCGACGACAAGTTATTAAAGGTTATTAACTCTTAATAACAATTATATTTATATACTAAAAGTTATTAACTGTCAATACCTTTTTTGAAAAAATTTCAAAGGGGGAAATTTTATGCCAACGAAAAAACCAATTGTTCAGGTAGTTCTTGATGAAGAAGCATTAAAAAAACTTGATGAAATAGCAACTAACGAAGGAAGAACAAGAAGCAACATAGCAGCTTATATAATCAGAAAATATATAGAAGACTATGAAGCTGCCAAGAATAAAGAATCATTAAAATCACAGATTACAAACGATAGGGAGACAAAAATAGGATGACTGCGATTACTAATGCTATGATTTTTATTTTAATTGTTGTGTTGGGTGGACTTTATATTTATCGTATGTTTCAACCAAAATCCGAGGAGACAGTGGAAGCTGATGACGATGGCTCAACAGATGTACAGGCTCATACCCGAAATTACAATCCGGAGAGGGAAGCGCAGATAATCAGGAACAACTATGTACCTACACTGTTATTAACACCTACGGAATTGAAGTTTTATTTACAGATGAGACAGTCATTAAAAAATTTCAATGTCGAGATACATTATAAAGTAAGATTGGCAGACATTTTCAAGGTAAAATATCGTAACAAGTATTATAAGAGAAATTTTACAAGAATCATGGCAAAGCATACTGATTTTTTAATCGTGGAGCCGGACACAGCCAAACCAATCTTAGCAATTGAACTTGATGACGCTTCACATGATAAAGCTGCAAGTGTTAGGAATGACACCTTTAAAAATATTCTTTACGGCAGTTCTTACATAAAGCTTATCAGAATCAAGGTGGCACCAACGTATGATTTTTCATATTTAAACCAGTTGCTAGGTCCATATAAATCAATTGAGCAGGGTAGTCAAGGTACACAAAATAATTCTAATGTTGCAATGGATGATGTTATAAAATATTACAACTTGCTTGACGAACAGGGTAAAACATTGATTAAAACTGTTATAAATAATGAGTTGGATAGAATGACTAAATAGAATATTATATAATTAAAATAAATCAATTTTCTTAATTGTTTGGAAGTTGATTTATTTTTTTGTCATTTTGTTATAAAGTTGTTTTTTACTTAATAACAAAATTTAAGTCTGGAAAGCCCCATAAATAGGGACTTTTTTGGCTTTTTGTTTTTGTTATAAAGTTGGCGGTAATACTAGCGCCAACTTTTTTTTTGAAAATTTTTTTACTGTAAATATGATAGTATTTTTATTGGAATCTCATCGGCGAACCCCGACAGCGCCCCGTTCCGGGCCTTGTCTTCCGGGATTGCCTTTGGTTTTCTATATTCTAATCGTTATCAATTTACAACTTTATTACTCACATTGCCCCCTAAATCCCCCCATAGGGGGAACAATTTGTTTATATACATTATATTCAAAGGGCAGAGGAGTAGCATACTCTGGTGTACAATTGGTAATCAAACGCGGGTGTCGGTAGTAGCTGCCGATATGCAGTACCGCGAACCAAGACGTTATCTGCCGCTATGTTGCTTAGCCATCTGGTATATAGCTGATAATATATTTAGTGGCGCGCCAAGGTAACAGTTAAACTGGCTCCGCTTCATCGGCATAAAACGCCGCTGAACCCCCTAAAAAGCAGGGGGCACGTTTGGTTTGCTTGTGAAAAATAAAAAGGACGATGAGCAGCACTCTCATCATCCTTTTCAATCATTTTATTCCGGTTTCAAGTAGAACATCAGCCGATACATTTAAAGCCTTGCATATACTGGCAAAAGTCTCTACTTGTGGCGTACGGGACCCGGTCTCCCAACGGCTAATCTCCTTTTGTGTTACACCGATAGCAAGAGCAAGTTCGGTTTGTGTTAATCCTGCTTTTATTCTAGCGTTTTTAATATTATCATGAATGTTCAATTTATACCTCTTTGCGGCTATCAACGTACATCACTAATGCAATACATAATTTTACTACACCTAGTGCGACAAAGAAAATACCTAATTTTAATAGCATATCTTTACATAACAATGGGAATATGATATATTAGGGATGCAAGGAGTGGAGTTCCACTCCCTGCAAATTGCTCTTAATTAATTAACTTATCAAGAAGAAGCAACAATAACCCTATTAAAAAGTCTATCAGAGCACCGACCGCCAAATCGATAAGCTTTATAGACTTTTTTCTTTTTTTCTTACCCACTGCTTTTACCTCCTTTCCAGTGCATGTGCTGTATACACCTTATATCTCCCTCTCACATTATTTATTATACTACCAATTGGGTATATTGTCAACGAGTATTATACTTATAAACCACTATTATTTAAAAGCTGTACTATTGCCGCCACTTTATCAACATTCTTTATATGCCCGGTCAGACATTCCATAAGTTCAATAAACAAATCATTACCAGTAATCAACTGGTAACGCTCATCAAAGGGACGCTGTAAATCAGGCTCGGGAAGTGGGGGAGCAGATACACATTTTTCTTGTTTTGTCAATACTTTTTCTTCAACTTTATTATTTTTCGCGACGTCGCGAAACTTTTCATTTTTTAGAGATTTTTTATAATCTCGAATATCACGAATAGTCATTTTTGGGGTGACACTTTTTAACTCCTCATCTTTAAGACTGACCATTTCACAAAGCTGGCTATATGAATATTCGGAGTACTTTTCTGATACATAAATTTTATATGGTTCACTGAATTTATAATACACGCTCAATATTCTTGACAAAGCCTTTTTGTCAATATTGAAATTGGCAAGCACAAAGTCATCAAGATTAGAATAGCCGTACTCCTTGAAATACTCATTCTTATCAAATTCTGATAAATGATATCCAAGGGCAATATACCTTTTCTTAATATCCGCAATATCATCACGAATATACTCAAACGAGCCCTTAGCTCCGTCAGATAATTCCACATTTCCATAATTGATCATCCCATATACTACATTATTCTTTTCACTCATTTAGTACCTCCTAATATCTCATCCATATAGGCAATTCTGAATCCTCACAATTTACAAATCCATCTTCTGTCCCCAATGCGGCAACTTTAAGATGTTCATAATCGCTGTATTCTCTCATATTCATTTCATATTTTTTAAAAATATCTTTTTGCTTATAATGATATACAATTTTGTTTATTCTTCTTTTTAACTGCTCAACGGTGTCAATGTTAGTATCTTCCTGCACCATTTTTTTATAGAGCAGCTCCGGGGGGAAGATTGAAGAAACATATACCTTGTCCCATAGCATGTAGACGTTGTTATATCTACAATGCACCTGTGACGTATACCCATCAAGTAGACTTAGGAGCTTCGTGAATGTAATCTGTCCCTTGAATTCATCAATGAATACAATTTTCTCTGCATTGTATTTATCGAACAGACCAGAGCCACCATTGTCATAATCATTTGCGAAGTAGACGTTATCACGTCCAAACTCTTCACATAAATTGACATACTCATGCGACTTACCGGTCCCGGCAGCTCCACAATGCCATTCAACATACACATCACGAAATACTGGAACGCTTTGACGCTTCATTTCAAAATATGCGTCCCTGGTTATCTTCTCATAACGGCGGTACGCTAGATTGATCTTAAATATCTCCGAGGGAGTAAAGTCCTCGTTAAGATATTGATTTATTCGGTCAATATCATTTCTTTTCCCTTGTTTACCCTTAATTTCTCCATGTGTATATATTTCAAGTATTTTTTCAGTGGAATCCTCAAAGGCACCCTTTTTATATATGTAGTCCTCCGCCTGTCTCTTTGAACCAAGTGTTTCCTCACAATGAGCCATAGGGTAGAGCTTCTTGATGTAAGAAAACCGATGGGTAGTATCATCCGATAGAACCATGTGAACATGATGTAATCCAGCATCCGAAACACAATATGTCATTGCACAAGCACGGAACTCGTCCGTTATCCATACCTGAGCAATTTTTTCAAGAATCTCTTTATATGTTCCTATAAAGCCATGCTCTTCCGGATTGTTTATAACGCAAAACCATGACATTGAAGTCGAATTTTTAGCCATTTTAGCTCTTCCCCGACGGGGACGGGTTCGATTCCCGTCTCGCGCTTTTTTATTGCAAAAGGGTATCTCCATCGGAGATACCCTTTTTGCAATAGAGAAGCGGAGCTTCTCGAACCCGCTTATTGTATAAGCGGGTTCGTATCTCGCCTGCCGGCTCGGTCGGCGTTCATTTTTTCTTATAAATCCCCCACTCTCCACAATTTTTTATGTATAATGGAAACATGACATACAGGTGTCGTGTTTGCTGTGATAATATCGTTATGCAAAGGAGAAATCATGAAGATAGATAGGCAACTGGGAATTTTATCCATACTGTTACAGAAGGAATCCGTCACGGCTCCTTATTTGTCGGAGATGTTTGAGGTGTCGAGGCGCACCATAAACAGGGACATTGAGGATTTGTGCAGGGCTGGCATACCGATTGCGACGAGGCAGGGAATAAACGGCGGAATCTCAATCATGGCGGGCTACAAAATCGACAGAACCATGCTGACGCGCGCGGAAATGCAGGACATTCTCGCGGGGCTAAGAAGCCTCGATAGTGTGAACGGAACCAACAAATATGGACAGTTGATGGAAAAGCTGTCGGTGGGCTCGTCCGATTTTTTGATGGGAGATCAGTCGATACTGATTGATTTGTCCTCGTGGTACAAGGATTCGCTTGCAGAAAAAATCGAGCTCATAAGAGGGGCGATAGAGCAGCACAGGGAATTGCAGTTCTTTTATTATGCTCCGAGTGGGGAGTCTGACCGCGCGATTGAGCCGTATTATCTTATTTTTCGCTGGTCGAGCTGGTATGTGTGGGGCTGGTGTAAAAGCAGGGAGGATTTTCGCCTTTTCAAACTGAACCGCATGGACAAGGTGCAGATGTCGGAGAATGTTTTTTCAGGCAGGGAAGCCGTCCTGCCTGATTTGAGGGATGAGAGGGTATTTCCGGGTGGAATTAAGGTGAAGGCGTTGTTTGAGGCGGACTGCAAATGGAGGCTTGTCGAGGAATTTGGAGCAAATTGCTTTGAGGAGCAGAAGGATGGGACGCTTCTTTTTCAGGCGGATTACACAAGCAAAGAAAATCTGCTGACGTGGCTTTTGACCTTTCGGGATAAGGCGGAATTGCTCGAGCCAAGGGAACTGAGGGCGGAACTTTTGCAGAGCATTTTGCGGATGGAAAAGAAGTATGGCAGCGGAAAATAACGGAAAAAGTATGGCAACTGCAAATGACGGATAAGAAGCAAACAACGGCAAATGACGGAAGAGGAGAGAAGTGTATGGAATCAAGATGTGGTATTTTGTGTGGGAGATGTGAGTGGCAGAAAAACGGCAAATGCAAGGGCTGTGTAAATATCGACAATCCTTTTTGGGGTGCCTGCCCCGTAAAGAGCTGCTGTGAGGGCAGAGGGCTGGAGCATTGCGGAGAGTGCAGTGAATTTCCGTGCACGAGGCTGGTGGAATTTGCCTACGACGAGAAACAGGGGGACTGCGGAGTCAGGCTTGACCAGTGTAAAATATGGTCGGCTGTAAGACAGATGCGGTATGTCTGGTTGGACGATTACCTGATGAAAAAGCCGGGCGTCACGAAGCTGCCGCCACAGTGGAACTGGATTCGCTACGCGATAGGCGGGAAGATGTTTGCGGCGGTGTGTCTTAGTGGGAAGAATGAACCGAAGTATATTACGTTAAAATTGGAGCCGGAGGAGGGAAGCTTCCTGCGAGGGCAGTACGATGACATCATTCCAGGCTATTATATGAACAAACAGCACTGGAATTCCGTCAATCCGAATGGTAAAATAGAAGATGACCTGTTAAAGGATTTGCTGAATAAATCGTATAATCTGGTGCTTGGAGGTTTCAGCAGGAAGAAGCAGAGTGAGATTCTTGAGAGCGCAGGTGAAGCCGATGGCATTTGATTATAAAAAGGAATACAAAGAGTACTATATGCCGACAAGCAGACCGGAAGAACAAGGACAAACCGACGGTCTGCGTGTGGGACCATGATAATTCGGAGGAATTTGCACCTGACGATACTAATCCGAGGAAATGGACGGCTGAGAACAACCGAGTCATCAGAAAACAGTCGTAAATCCATAATTAAATAATTGAGAGTTTGATGAAATTGACGTATAATATGTATAGAAGTATTATACATGTTCAAAGGAAGGGTGAGTATATGATAAATGTTTATATTGATGAATTTACACCTTGCCTGAAGGATGGTAAAACAGGAGAACTTGTACAGACAGAAGTTATTAGAGTCAGAAGAAAATCTTTTTTGAAGAAATATAATAAAAAGAACGGGTGGTATGTGAACTGGGCATCATTAGCAGAAGAAAATGAGATATATGCACTTGTTGTTGAGGGTTCAGTTGATATTCAGGGGTTAGTAGCGGTTGCGCCCGATAAAGATATGCGTGCTATGTATATTGCATGGATGTGTACAAGTCCGGATAATAATAAATTATTGACCGATGATGTTCGATATTTTGGCGTAGGAGGTCATTTGTTTGCTATTGCGGCACAGAAGTCTGTAGATTATGGGTATGATGGATATGTGTATGGTTTTGCCGCCAATAAAGAATTGCTTGACCATTATGTGCAGGTATTTAATGGAGAGGTTATTGGCGTATTGCATCCATATCAATTTGCTATTGACGAGTCAAATGCAAAGAAAATAATGGAGGTGTATGATTATGACTGGACAGATGAAGAGGTATAGAGAGTCTTTGAAAGAAACACCGGAACCTATTTTGCTAAGTCAGATTCAGACTAAAATGGATTTAAGGGGACTTATGAAATATGCAAAAGAAAAGGGAAAGAAGGTAATGGAACTTTCTGAGGAGGAGAGAAGGTCTTTTATCAGGTAAAATAAAAAAATTCTTGGAAAATCCCGTGGTTCAGTGTACTATGAATGAGTAGCGAAAACATAAAATTTCAAAAGAGGCAAGATCTCGGAAAAGAGGTAAAGTATGAATTACAGGATTGATGGCGATAATCTTCCGGTGCTCAAGGTGAGATTATCAGCGGGAGAGCAGATTGAGTGTGAAGCCGGTGCGATGTCATGGATGGATGATGAGATTGAGATGCAGACGAAGGCAGGCGGGCTTGGCAGGATGTTTGGCAGAATGTTTACTAATGAGAGTGCATTTACCAACACATATGCGGCAAGGCGGGAAGGGGAGATAGCATTCTCGTCAAAGTTTCCTGGTTCTATCAGGGCTGTGGAGATTACACCGGGAAAGGGTATTATAGTACAGAAGGGGTCATATCTTGCACACTATGGAAATGTGGGCAGTGAGGTGTATATCCAGCAGAAGCTTGGAAGAGGTTTGTTCGGCGGAGAGGGCTTCCTTATGAGAAAATTCACCGGAAACGGAATCGTGTTTCTTGAGATTGACGGTTCGGCACATGAGTATGAGATTCCGGCAGGTGACTGCAAGATTGTTGATACAGGATATGTGGCTGCGATGTCTGAGAGCTGCCGCATGGAGGTAAAGACAATCAAGGGTGTTGGCAATGTCTTGTTCGGTGGTGAGGGATTATTTAACACGGTTGTGTATGGTCCGGGTACGGTGATATTGCAGAGCATGCCGATTGCGTCAACGGCGATGCAGCTTTATCAGTATATGCCGCATCCGTCAAATAACTAATTGAAATATAATCTGAAAATCCAGGGATAGTTGTCCCGCAGGATTTTATTTAATAATATGTATGGGGATATCAGGAAAAATGTCACACATATACCCAAAACCTCAATAATCAAAGACACCTATGGGTATACGGCGGGCAATTTTTGTTTTTATACCCTGTTTTACAGGAGAAGTGCCTTAAAATTGGGTATAAAGCATAAATAAATGCCTTATATACCCAAGCAATGGTAAAAATCAGCCCCGTCCGGGTATAGATGTCACATTAAGTGGCTTCATACCCGGCGGGGCCGTTAATTTGCCGGAACAAAATAAAATGCTGCGTCTGTATCTTTATTTGTGCGGGCACAGACTACTTTGTAAGCTCCGCCACAACCTGATTGATTATCTTGCCGTCTGCTTTGCCCTTTAATTCGCCCATGACAGCCTTCATAATCTGTCCCTTGTTTCTGGTTGCGAGCACATCGGCGAACTTCTCGTTGAGAATTGCGGCAACTTCGTCTGCAGAAAGCATCTTAGGCGCGAATTCACTCATGATTTCATATTTTTTCTTATAATCCGCAAGAAGCTCCGTGCGGTCTGCAGGGCAGGTGTCTATCTGCTCCTTTACTGTTTTTATCTCCTTTAAGATTGCCTCGATTGCCATGTCGTCAGGGATGTTTTCGCGGCAGCCTGCATCAATGCCCTTTTTCTTTACGGCTGATACGAGGTCAGCGATGGCATCTTTTCTGAACTTGTCCTTTGCTTTCATGGCAGCAATCATTGCGTCCTGTAATTCCTTTAATTTCATAACTTGTGTCTCCTCTCCGGAATAAAATCCTTGTGATGTTGTTGGGAACGACATGAGCATTCCATCTAACAGGATATTATACTCTTTTAAATCCGGATTGAAAAGTATTGAGTACAAAAATCATTACTTCGTGCAAAGTCGTCCGTGTGGGCTTGCTTTTATTCGGATATTCGTATATAATGTATTGAATTGAGTATTATCCATGCGGAGGTGCGGTATGAACGGGATCAAGGGCTATATCTCCATTCGGAAGGCGTCCTACAGTTGGGGCGTGTCGGAGCGTCGGACCAATCAGTATTGCGCCGAGGGGCGGATCCCCGGCGCGTCTCGGTTCGGGCGTTCATGGGCGATCCCGGAAAACGCGGAAAAGCCGTCCGACCCGCGCTTCAAGGGGCAGCATTGCGATTCCGGCAGGACAAGCACCTGACGAATCCCCCCCGCATTGGAATTGGAAGCATCCGCAAAAAGGAAGTGAGTGCGATGGCCTGCGATGAAACCCTATACCGCCAATATCTTAGCGGTGACGACGAAGGGCTTAATGCCCTGATGAAAAAATACGGCGACCCCCTGACCATGTATATCGACGGCTATTTGCACGACGTTCACGAGTCCGAGGAGCTGATGCTGGACGTTTTCGCCTATCTGTTCACGAAAAAGCCCCGCATCCGGGACGGCGGCTTCAAGGCATATCTCTACAAGGCGGCGCGGAATATGGCGCTGCGCCATAAGAGCAAACGAAAGACCTTGTTCAGCCTCGATACGCTGACCGGCGAGCCGGACGGGCGGCTGCTGGCGGAGGAGGTCATCTGGACGGAGGAGCGAAACCGCATCCTGCATTTCTGCATGGGCGAAATGAACCCGGACTATCGGGAAGTCCTCTATCTCACCTATTTTGAAGGCATGAGCTACGCGCAGGCGGCGGAGGTCACGGGAAAAACGGTGAAGCAGATCACCAACATGGTGTATCGCGGAAAAGAGAGCCTGCGAAGGCTGCTGGAACGGGAGGGGATCACAAATGCGGAGTCATGAAGAGCGCGTCGCGGAGACAAAGCGGCGCATCGCCAAAATTGAGCGGGAGAAACGGCGGCGGAGCAATACGATCACCATGGTTTCCGTCGTGGCGGCGTGCCTTGTGCTGCTCATCGGCGCGTCCCTCGCCATGCCCGGTATTGCCGAGAGCATCCAGACAGGCGATTATTCCGGCTTTGAAACGGCGGCCAGCATGTATGGCGGCGGTGCTGCCTTGGGATACATCGTCATTGGACTGCTGGCGTTTTTACTTGGTGTGTGCGTGACTGTTCTGTGCTTCCGGCTGCGGCAGATGAGCCGTGAGGACGGGCAGGACAAGGAAAGCGAGGATGCGCATGGAGCTGATTGAGAACCTGCTGCAACTGCTTACCACGTTCGTCGGCGCGCTGCTTTCGGGTATCGCCTACCGCAAAAGCGGCAGACAGTCGTTTTTTCTGCTGCTGTGCTTCTATGGCTGCTTTGCCCTCGGTGCGCTCTACTGGACGCTGTATCTTCTGCTGTTCGACACCACGCCCCGGGTCTTTTATGTGTCGGAGTTCGGCTGGGTGGCGAGCGTAATTTTCCTGCGCATTTTGCAAGCAACGCTCGCCAGTCAGGACGAGCGCAGCTTCCGCTGCCGCAGGGCATGGCTCGCGCCTGCGTTCGGCGTGCCGCTGCTGGCGTTCTACTGTACCTTCGGGGACATCCTCTCCAACATGATCTGGTGCGGCATGATGATATGGCTCTCCTTCTGCGCCATTCGAGGGCTGGTCTACGCCAATGGGCAGACAGGTGCGGCGCGGAATATGCGGTGGTTTCACATCGGCGTGCTGTGCTTTGCGTTTGCAGAGTATCTGCTTTGGACGGCGGGCTGCTTCTGGCCGGATACCTCTCCGGCAAGGCCCACCTTCTGGTGCGATATGCTGCTGACGCTTGCCATTCTGGGGCTGCTGCCCGCCACGAGAAAGGCGGTGGACGCATGACCTATATTGAAAACATCTTCCTCTGCATGGTATCTCCCCTGCTGGTGGCTGCCCTGTGTATGGGCAGGCGGCAGCTCCGCTTCTTCCTATTCTGCATTGCAGGGATGGGGGTATGCCTGATTTCGGCCTATATCAATACCTTCCTCGCGGCGGTGTGTCAGGCGGACACCCTTGCCGCCACAGCGGAGATCGCACCGGTGGTGGAGGAAATGATGAAGCTACTGCCGCTGGCGTTCTATCTGCTGGTGTTTGAGCCGGAGGGCGATAAAATCAAGGCTGCCGCCATCACCGTGGCTCTCGCCTTCGCCACGTTTGAGAACGTGTGCTATCTCATTCAGAACGGCGCGGACCGCTTCTCCTTCATCTTCTTCCGCGGCTTCGGCACGGGAGCCATGCACGTCCTCTGCGGTCTGATCGTGGGCGGCGGACTTGCATATACATGGTGGCGGACGTGGCTGAAGATCGCGGGCACCTGCGGGCTGCTGGGCGCGGTCATCACCCTACACGCCATCTACAATCTGCTCATCGTCCACGGCGGCGCAGCGCAGTACATCGCCTACGCCCTGCCGGTGCTGCTGGTGACGGCAGGAAGGCTATCCGTTTTCCGATTATCACGGAAGCAATAACAGAATATCCACTCCATGAGAGCTGCTTTTTGGCGGCTCTCAATTTTTTTTGAAAAATTTTGCGTTTTGGGTGAGAGTTTTTTCGATTTTTTGTACCTATATAAGTGAAGGGGTTTTTAAGCTGCATTTCAAAAAATCCAGAGAGGAGGTTCAAACGAAATGTACGATACCGCAAGACGGGTCGCACTCGTCAAGCAGCGGGTGCGGGAAAACACCCGACGAAGGCAGCGGCGCGAGGCAATAAGCCTCTCAGTAGCGTGTATACTGCTGTGCGCGGTCTTGACGCAGGCGGCGGGCATGGTCGTCGGGTCGGGGCAGACCGCCGCGCAGGGTATATTCGGCGCGATGCTGCTGCGGGAGGACGCGGGCGGCTATGTGCTGGTGGGCGTCGTTGCCTTTGCAGCGGCGGCGGCGATCACCGCGCTGTGCTTCCGGCTTAGAAGCAAGGAAAAACGTAGAAATGACGGGGCGGACAAGCCCGCCCGACACGAAAAGGAGGAGAAAAGCAAATGAAGAAACGAATACTCAGCATCCTGCTGCTGTGCAGCATGGTGCTGACCATGCTGCCGACAGCGGCGTTTGCAGCGGTGAGCGATTCGCTGGGCAACACACCTGAGGAAAATCAGGCGATTTTGGAGCAACTCGCCGCCTTGAACGGCGGTAGCAGCGACCAAGTGCTTTCCATGCTGAACGCTTTGGGGCTGCTGGATGAAGCCGGCAATTTCAAGGTGGATCAAACCATCACGCTGGACGGCCAGGTGTTGACACTGGCGGCTGTCATGGAGCTGCTGGAAAATCCCGCCACGGATCTCACCCGTATAGCCGACGTGGATGGGACTCCGGTGGCACTGGGCGATTTGAAGACCATGATCCAAATCGAACAGGAGTTGCAGCGGATTAAGGACACCTATTTCTCCGGCAGGGAGTTTACCGGGGAAGCTCTGGAGAATATCAATAGTCTGATGGAGCAGTTGGAGCTGCAGGGCATCAGTTTGCAGTATTCCGCCTCTGCCACAGTGCCTGTGGGCGTTGAGACGGTGGATATGAGCGGCATGATGAGCCAAACGCTAGAGAATCTCGCAAACAACAGCTGGAGCTCCGGGGCTTTTACTGTATACGGCGGAAAACCGGTCGGCTTTTCCTACCGCATTCAAAAAGGCCAGCTCAGCGAGTATATCACCGGTGTGGAGGTCTCGATAGGCGAGACGAGTGAGGTCGTCGAGCAAAGCGACGGGTCCTACAAGCTGACCTATGACGTAGGCTCGACTTTCAGTTTAGGTGGTTGTAAAATCACTGTCAAGGTTACAACCAAAGGAGGGAACCCAGACTGGCTCAAGAATTCTTATTCCTATGGCGACCTGCTGGGGATGATTGAATTTTACAATGCGGAAAATCTGGTGTTCTATGACGGTGCCGCTTATGCCGACCACTGTCAGCTCAAGGTAAAAAAGACGGTTAATGCTCCCACAATAAAAACATCAATGAACGCGCCGAGCTATGATAAAGAACTCAAAAATACAACCATATTATATGATGATTTGTTTATTCCTTTGCTGGCAGATGAATACCTTGCAGCCACCGGTGCCAACAATCCGGACTTCGTTGCGCTAAGCGATACCATTGGAATTTTGGAGGGTGCCCGCAACTCGGTGCTTCCCGTCGGCTCCGACCCATTTTATCAGCCATACCAAATCGACGCCAGCATCAAGTTTGACTGGAGTACCGACGCAGCTGCCTATACTGGCCCTGCGCCGTATGGCAATTATAATTCTATAACCCCACAACCCTATGCCCCGTTCTATCTGACGGAGTACAAGCTCGACGGAACAGCTCTGACGCTCAGCGGCGACAGAAAGAGAACGGAGGAATGTACGATTAACAAGGGCAGTACGGTCAGCATCTCCCTGCAGTCTACCACGCAAAACAGAGGGGATCAGCAGTACTATCTGCCCTTCGAACTGTATTTGAAGAATGTAAATAGAGATACCCAAAATTCCACCACCACCGCCAAGACCAGCGACGTCACCGCCGAGCTGGTGGACACGGACAATCCCATCATTCAAAGCGTCACGGCCCCGGGGGGAACCTATGCCAGCGGACAGCACGTGCCTATCACAGTTACCTTTAACGAGTTCGTGGATCTTAGAAAAGCCAGCGTGACCATCAATGGCAAAGTGTATAGCGCCGCTGAGCTTTCCATGAACGACTACGGCGTCACGGCAATGCTCTGGTATCCGGTGCAGGATGCGGATGACACCACGGTCACCGTCAATGGTATGACCGGTGTGGAAGATGTTTTCGGTCATACGCTGGATACCACATCCTATCAAAGCAACTCGATTGCCGGCGTTACGCTGAAGAGCGTCTTGATGCGCAACGCCCCCACCGCACTGACCGCCGACTACGACAACGGCAAGGCATTGTTCACGATGAACGCCAACATGGAGCAGGTCTACAAGACCGTATACAGCAATTATCACACCCCGGCAGGCACAGACCCGAAGGAAGCCCCTTTCCGCCTCGAGCTGAGGTACGGCTCCGCGGAGGCACCAAGCTATCTGCAGGTCTATCTGGACACAGAGAAGGAAGTCTTCACCGTTAGTGACTACGCAATCGCACCCTCTGCTTTCGACCGCACCTACACGGTGACGCTGCAGGCCAACGAGGGCACGAAAGCCGATCCAGACTGGGTGAATGTTCTTCCCCTGACCCGGCAGTTCACGGTGGCAAAGAAAGTTTCCGCGCACACGGTGACCATCGTCCCGGAAGCGAATGCCGACGACTATACGATTTTCCTCGGCAAAACCACCCGCCCCACGCTTCAGGCAGAGGTTTTGGGGGCAGGCGGTGAGACGGCCAGCTACACCACCGGCAAATGGAGCAGCAGTGACACGCTCATTGCCACCATCAACGAGGATACCGGCGTTGTTACCACCACAGGAACCAAGGTGGGAGCCGTCACTTTTACCTTTACGGCGGACAACGGGACTGAGGACACTGCCGATGATGTGACGGGCGAGTCAAAGCCCTATACCGTGACGGCAGGCGATTCCCTGGCACTGGTGATTCCCGGCGGCGCGTCCATCGTGACGCGGGTAAATCAGCCTGCCACCGTGCTGTGGAGCTCCAACGCCGCGCTGATGGCACCGGGCAAAGAGTTCAATTACAGGATTGACCTGTATGAGGGCAACTACGCGAATGAGGCGGCGCTGAGCGGTCTCAAGCCCGTTGCGACTTATACCGCCGGCAAGGATAAAAACAGCGTGCGGATCGAGGAGAATGTGCTCTCCAAGCTCTCCAACGGCAATACCCCTGCCTACACGGTATTGGTCTCCATGCCGCATCCCAACGCAGGGGGTGAGGACGTCCGCTTGTCGGCACTTGCATGGATCATCGTGCAGGCACCACCTGCCACAGCCAGGCTGACACCGCCCCAGAGCATTTACCTCAAGGATACTGACGGCGCCGTAAATATCGACTGGTCGGTGGAAAACACCACTGAGGGCGCCCCTTTGCAGCCCACGCTGACCATTACCCGGGTCACAGAGGACAACACCACCACCAAAGTGGTGGACAGTGTGCGCCTATCCGGCACCTCCGGGAGCTTCCCCCTGTCATTACAGAGTGTGCAAGCCGGCAATCTGAAAGACACCTATCAAGTGGTTTTGAGCGTGGAGAATCCTGGTGAGGAATCTCCCAGCACCGACTCCTTCCCCCTGTATGTCTACGATGCCGACGCACTGAAGGTGCAGGACGACGAAGGAAAGACGATTTCTGCGCTGACCATGGACAATACCTCCAAGGTCAGCGGCACCCTGCCCACCGATACAGCTGAAATTTTCCAGCTGCGCCAGGAGTTGGGGCTGATCGAGTACATAGGCATCAACTATGACGAGTACGGATGGAACTCCTTTAAAGACGGCATCCGGTGGCTCTCCAGCAACAACAATGCTATTTCCGTCAACTACAAGCAGGGCGGACTGTATGAGGACATCAGAAACTTCTCCTTTGATTCCTACCTTCCCGAAACCAAAATGGCGCTGTCCGGCTTGGCCAACGGCACCGCAACCGTCACGGCTACCCATGCCGCCACGGGCATGAATGCCGCCGTACAGGTGACAGCGAAAACGCTGCAAAATAAGTTCTATCTCTTCCAGCTGACGCCTGCAGCGGAAACTACGCTGCAATACACCGACGGCAAAGGTGTGTCCAAAACGGTCACGACCAACAGTGAAGGCGTGCTGGCGCTTTACGAACCCAACGGAATCGCCAGTGAGGTGTCTCTGCGGTCCGGCTCCGGCGCGGATATTTATCTGGGCACCATCTATAAAGAAAATCTGCGTTCCGGCGAGCGGGATGCCACAAAACTGCAGCTTTATCCATTGAATACCTTCAGCCTTCGGCGAGTCGCCCGGGCATCTGTGACGCTCATCACGCCGGGCGGCGATCCGCTGGCGAACAAGACGGTGACCGTTCGCGGCGGCGTCTATAAAAACGGAGGCTACTGCGAGACAGCTCTGCTGGGCTCCAGGGCAGGAGCACTTGTCAGCGGCATCACCGGCGACACCTATACCACGGATGCGGCGGGAAATATAACCGTCTATCTGGATTCCACCCAGTTCTGGTCGGCCGAAAAGGGTGAGAGCAACACCACGGCGCTTTCCGCTCTGGATCAGCTGGAGTACATTCTGGAGATCAGCGCAATTGACGGCGACAAGTACTATCCGCTGCTGCTGACTGTCAACGGCAAGCTGGGCGTGGACGATGTAATGCGCACCGCAGAGGGCGTTGTCTCTCTGGAGCGCGTGCCGGCGGGGGAGGAAAACAAACCCTTCATTGTGGCGCAAAGCGTTGATTACGGTCTTGCCAACGGTCAGAAGGTGGATGTCCGCAGCTCGACTGGGAAGATTGGCCCTAACAGCAGCTTTAAAACAGCAAGCCTGCACACCACCATGTTCCTCTGGGGCGAGGATATTGCCGACGCGCGGAATTACAGTCTCAAGCTGGCGGACGAATACGGCGTTCTTCCTGCCGCCCAGAGCAGCAGTACCACGCAGTATCCCTTCTCATCCATCCCCGTAGTGGAAAACGATCTGACCCTCACCGAGGCCACCATGACCACCTCTGGATGGATCGCCGACGGCAAGGATGTGGGTATGAAAACGCAGCTGAGCCTGAACGGCAGCCTGCTACAGGAGAAAATAATGCCCTTCAGGGTCGTTGATCTGACCCGAGTGCCCAAGGTGACAGAGGATGAGCGCGTCACCGGTATTCTGTTGACGATGAAGGACTCCAGTGGAGTGAATGACGTTGACTTTGGCGGAGTGGGCGATAGTAACATTCTCAAGGTGCTGACCGGACGGCTGGATGATCTGAGCGGTCCGGTGGACACATCCATGTTCAAAATGCTTATCACCCCTAGCGAAGATCCTTCCGTGTTCCGTGCCATGATTTGGGCCGGGTACAATACGCTGGAGATGGAGGACATGGACTATTCCGAGGACGGCGTGGCCTTGGGTGCGAATGTGCTGACGCAGAACCTGGAAGTGGGCGTGCCCGGGACCGGGGACCTGAGCCAGATGGCCCAGGGCACCTATGATCCCAAGGGGGACTACAAAGCCAACTCCATGGTCGGCAAGGTCACCAACACGGATCTCAATTTGCAGTTGGAGGGCTTTTACGAAGCGGAAATCCGCTATAACGCCGAAAAAAAGGAGTGGGAGGTTTTTACCGTAGGCGGCGGGTTTACCGCCGGCGTTGGCGTGGGCTTCAACTTCAGCGTGAACGCCATGGCTGGTCCCGTGCCGTTGACAGCAACCTTTGATCTGGGTGGTGCCATTCAGCTGGATTTCCGTACCGCAGTGCGCTACGACCGGCAGGGCGAGGGTACAGAGCTTGCCTGGAGCGATCCCACGGCCACGGCTGTGAATGACTTTTTGACTACGCTGCGTATCAACGCCTATGTCCACGCGTTTGGCGGCATTGGCTTTGACTATTCGGTCGTGGCGCTGAAGATCGGCCTATTCGGCAATTTGGATGTGGACAGTCAGAATAAGTTCCTTTCCCGCACCTATCTTGCCGACGAGACAAAGCGCCAGATCAATGGTCAGGCCTTGGGGATCCAAAGCGAAGTGGGAATCAAATTTGTGGCAAACTTCCTGTTTATCTCCTACGAGGCGGTGATCGCCTCCGGAACCCTTGGAGCCACCAGGACTTTTAATGACTGGAAAACAATCGACGACTACTGGAATAGCGCCACTAGTGGGCTGAGCCTTGCCTCGCTGAGGATGGCGGCGGTCCAGAGCGGAATGCATGTGGCTTCTGGCAGTGCAACGCTCCAAAGCCGGGACTATCTGGAGCAATATGCCCGTACTTGGGGCCAGCCCCAGCAGCGGATGATGCTGTTCTCTTTGAACTCCACCAATGGGTTGGAAAACATCCAGACCAATGCCAACCCAACATCCTATCCACAGCTCAGCGATGACGGGAAGGTATTGGCCTACATTAACGACGGCAACAGCAGCAGTATTTACGACAGCCGGGCGCATTTCTCAACCCTCAATGGCGGCATCTATACTCCCTCCAGTGAAATTGACGTTCCCACAGAGTTCCCCGGCTACGGCGACACGAGCGTTTCTTTGTCTGGCACTGGCAGCTTCGCGGCGGCGGCTTGGGTTCGCATGGGCACCGACCTGCCGGGTAAAAATGCCGGTGATCCCGTGACATTGGAAGAGCAAAACCTGCTGATGAACAGCACGGAGATCGTAGTGTCCGTCTATAACGGCACAACCTGGACTTCCACCCGCCTAACCAACGACGGCACGCCGGATCTGGCCCCAGCTACGGCAGTGGGCGGCGACGGCAAGGCCATCGTGTTCTGGCGCAGCGTTTACACCCCCGATCCCGGTACGCAGGGCAGCAACCTGCTGAACTTCACGACCAGAGATTGTATCATGTACAGTTGCTATGACAGCAGTAACGGCGACTGGAGCAATGCCAAAATGCTTTATAACGGTGCTACTGGCAGCGTGAAGGCGTTGCAGGCGGCCATGCTGCCCGACGGAACCGCTATGGCGGTTTACTCGCTGGACCGCAGCGGAACCGGAGATACCTCCGCCTACGAGATCGCCTATTGTACCGTGGCTGCTGACGGAACTCCCGGTACAGCCATGCTGGCGACCTGTGACAGCAATCTTGACGAAAACCCCCAGGTCGTTGCAGCCAACTTCGGCAGCGGGGATGACCGATTTGTCATCGGTTGGCACAGTGTCCGAGACGGCAGCAGCGATATTCAGCTGTTGGCTGTGGACGGCAGCGGCACCATGTCCAACAGTTTCCCCGGCTCTTTGTCTGTCCTGACCAGCAGCGGCAACGCCGTCGTGGGCGGAGACTTCCGCTTCGCCTCCCTCAGCGGGGATCATCGCAGCCGCAATGATCTTACCATCGTCTGGAACGAGACTGTCAATAACGCCAACGGCGCGGTAGATCACGGCATTTTGAAGGCGGCCAAGCTGCGCTATGCCGAAAATACCTACACGCTCTCCGCACCATTGGAACTGGCAGAGCTGCCGGATCGCACGCTGGCTGACCACTTTGATGCCTATGTCAGCGGCAGCAATCAGGTGCAGGCTGTCATTCAGGCCACCTTCTATGACGATGAAAACCCGCAGGTAATCGGCAACGTGACCGTTCCGGGTGAGAAAACGATCCTCTATACCGCTACCTCTGATTTTGTCACCGACGCGGTGGCAGTGGAACAGATCGGTGTGGATTATGCAACGCTGGCGCTGAACAGCCTGACACCCATTCGCTTTACCATCCGCAACACCGGGCTGAACGATGTGACAAACCTAACGGTCAAGCTTGGCAGCGGGGAAACCGCCACCCTTACGGAAAAACTGCTGCCAAATGAAAGCACCACCCTTACCGTCTGGCACCATGTGAAGGACCGCGTGACCAACCCGAGCTATACCATCACCGCTGCCGGCGGCATCAACGAAAATGGCACAGTGTATCTGGATTATCCCGACATTGGCATCTCGCAAATGGAAGTGATTGCGGAGAGCGCCGGCAAGCGCACGGTGCGCATGACCCTCTATAATTCCTCTGCCGCCACGCTGGCTGGCGGAAAGAACCGCGAGGTGAAGCTTGCGTTCTATGCGGATGATCTGCATACCAAATCTGCAGTGGTAGCCTGCGCCACAAACGGCGTATCGGTTCGCGATAATGAAATCACCATTTCCGAAGACAGCGCCCTCGCCCGCATCGATCAAGGAACCTTTACACTGGACCTGACCTATGATCTGGGCAAGTATATGAACTCAATTGGCAAAACCGAGATACCCAATGTGGGTACCTATCTGTACGCCGAGGCGTGGGCGGAAGGTCAGATCGGTGGAACGGGAAATAATCAGCGCCTGCCGGAGTATGACGGCAGTGACAGCGAGGCCAGCGTCCATATGACCGGCGCACTGGCCCGCACCGGAGAGCGGATGACGATGGATGTGACACAGGGGAACGACGGAAACGGTCACAGCACCGCCGCCATTACCCTGCGCAACAACTCCCTGCAGTCTCAGACTAGCGCAGCACTGGTGACCACGCTGCTGGATGCTGCCGGGACCGTTCTGGAAACGAAAAAGACCAGTATTGGCGGTGACATCTCCGGGGAAACCTTCCAGACGGAAACCGTCACCTTCTCCCGGCTTGGCACCCGCGTAGTGGTGCGAGCCGCAGTGTCCGGTAATGACCTTCTGACCTTTGAAGGTCTGGCAGTGGGGCTCGGCGATTTTACCGCCAACGGAACGAACTATACCTATACGCTGCAAAATGATAGCGGAGCAACATCTACGCTAGTCACAGCGGTGTCTGGAAACGGCGAGCCCGTGAGCATCAACGGACAGGCTCTGTCCACCGGCGGCAGCGCAACCGTTGCCATCCCTAACAGCGGCACAACCGACATTGTCGTGGTAATCGGTGCTAAAACCTACACGTTGACGATTCTGCGCAATAGCGGCGGTGAGCATACTCACAGCTACGGCAGCGAGTGGAAGTACGATGCCGACAACCACTGGCATGAATGCTCCTGCGGCGATAAGAAAGATGTTGCAGCACACACTGCAAGCGACTGGATTATTGATACTCCGGCAACGGCTACCGCCGACGGTACGAAGCATAAGGAATGCACCGTCTGCGGTTATACGATGGCAACCGAAACCATTCCGGCAACCGGCGGCGGTGAGCATACTCACAGCTACGGCAGCGAGTGGAAGTACGATGCCGACAACCACTGGCATGAATGCTCCTGCGGCGATAAGAAAGATGTTGCAGCACACACCGCAAGCGACTGGATTATTGATACTCCGGCAACGGCTACCGCCGACGGTACGAAGCATAAGGAATGCACCGTCTGCGGTTATACGATGGCAACCGAAACCATTCCGGCAACCGGCGGCGGTGAGCATACTCACAGCTACGGCAGCGAGTGGAAGTACGATGCCGACAACCACTGGCATGA
>CDZY01004201.1_pt1 | contig 74050 bp, 68 predicted proteins | sample 557671 | NCBI WGS metagenome assembly CDZY01 (sample SAMEA3182091, study PRJEB8094) | gut metagenome | biome: human; feature: gut; material: Stool; isolation source: human stools | place: Canada | collected 2013-03-11
TCAATAAGGCGCTCATTTTCTGCACTGATTATATAAGTAGTCCCATGCTTGTTTGAGCGAATCCGAAGTGTTCCAGTAGTAAAAAACTCATCCATCTTAGAAATGGTAGATTTGATTTGACGGACGTAATGGTCAGTGATTTCCCCACGTTTACAGCGTTCAATGTTATAAGAAAGATATTCAGCAGATGACGCAGGTGAATAATAAACTGTTCCAGTGGCTTCATAGAAATGAACTACATGCATCATGTTGGGGATAAAGTTTCTGTAAATAGTCTGTTTACTATACCCAATCCGCAGCATTTCATCAGTAAGCCTTTTAACAAGTTCGTTGATAGTTACTTTTTGTTGTTCCATGGCGTTTAGCCTCCTTTCTGTTGCTAGACATAAGTCTGCTAAAACCATGGTATCAGTTAGAGAATGAACAAAAAAGTTATACCGAAGATTAATGGTATTCGAAGCATTTTTGCATCGGAAACACTGCCAAGCTTAGAAAAGTTATACCGAATTCTTGAAAGGAAGTCCTTAATAAATTGGGCTCTGGCAAAGAATTCGGTATAACTATTTTTTCGGTATAACCAATTTGCAAAACTAGGAATGAAGGAGAGAATAAGACAATGGAAAATGTAGCATCTTATTATAAGTTTTACAGGATACCAAAGAGATTTTTTAAGGAAGAGCAGTTCAGAGATATGACGAATGCGGCAAAAGTATTATATGGAATACTTCTGGATCGCAAATGCCTGTCAGACTCCAATGGAGACGCATGGCGTGATGAATTTGGCATTACCTATATCATTTTTACAATCGAAGAAATTATGAATTTGATGAATCTGGGAAACAAGGAGGTCAATAAAATGCTGATAGAATTGGAACAGCATGGGTTGATCTACCGCAGACACCAGGGATTGGGAAAGCCGAATAAAATCTATGTCCATGATATTTTACAGCCGGAAACTTCCGAATGGACACCAGAAATTCAGTTAAAGAAATGGAGAAATAGGAAATGAGAATAAAGTATTATGAAGACGCAAAGGAAAATGCAACATTTGAACGATGCACCGATGTTATCACTAATATGATTATAAAATATGGTCCACTGTTAAAAAGAAAGTGGGCTGTAGAAGAATGGTTAAGAAATATTCACGTGGGATGCTTTTGGAAAGAACTTGCTGTAAAGCGATATGGAAGATATGCAGAAAACATGAAGAAGTGGTGGTCTGGGAAAAAGTGTTGCATGACAATATCAGATTGACTTACACATAAATCCAATTTATAATAAAGTCAAAATGAAAATGACATAAACGGAGAGAATGAAAATGGAAAATATTGAAACACTGGAAGTAGCACTTAAGAGAATTGCAGAATTAGAAAGAGAGAATGAGAAGCTGCGTGAAGAACTGGAGTATTATAAAAACAGAAAAATGAGCGGACGCCAGAAGCACAATGCCAAGTGGATGGCAATCTACAATGATTTTGTTGCTGGTTATGAAAGTGGAATGACTATGATAGAGATTGCAAATCGCAATAATGTCAGTGAGAGGACGATTTACAGGTATAAAGCGTATTATGACAAGATAAGGAGCACAAATGAGAATGCGATAGAGTAATTGAAAAAATTAATAGTAAAAAACATATTGCTGGCGTCAGCAATATGTTCATAAGAGGAGGAAATTTGAATGGAAAAGAGAATAATAGAATTGTACAGAAGAAAATTTGATGATATCCGACATGAAGAGGATGGCATTGAGTATTGGTATGCACGAGAATTAATGACATTATTGGACTATGTTCAATGGAGAAATTTCGAAAATGTTGTAAAAAAGGGAATGCTTTCTTGTAAAAGTAACGGAATTAGAGTGGAAGACCATTTTGCTGGCGTCAGCAAAATGGTCACATTGGGAAGTGGAGCCAATAGAGAAGTTGAGGATTATATGCTTACCCGTTATGCATGTTGAAGAGTTTGTATTCAGAGGATTTATTTTTGAAAAAATCAAACGTGTTGCTGGTAAGGATATCATAGCAGTTATTATTTCATCAGTCTTTTTCGGGGTTTTTCATTTCTTCAGTGGAAATCTTGTACAAATGGTTATGACAGCGTGTATAGGAGCATTTTTCTGTTTTTGCAGATTAAAGATTAAAAATTGTTCTACTTTATCCTTGATCATTGGACATGGTGTATATGATGCATTAATTACTGTTTTCGCATCTGCTTTGTTATGAGGTTTCCGACCATTGCCACATGGTCTGGGATTTGGATTGGAATCTCTAGATTCGATTATAGTTCTATGATACAATATCCGAAAATACGGAAAAATATAGAAGGATATTATAGTATGAATATATATGAAAAAATCTTTTCCAGACTAGAAGAATTACATATAAGCCCAATTGAATTATTTAAAGACCCAGATTTAGAAACAAAAAGAAGATTACTAAGATATTTTGAATTGATTGAAATCTGCAGAGGAATCAATCAGGAAAATGAGTCAAAAAATATTAAGCGAAATGTTTCAGTTATTCAGGATGTTGACGGCAACAATATTGTTATGATTAACGATATTGCATTTAAAGGAAAACGTTCTGTAGAGTGGAGTGATGTTGAAAAATATCTTAGGCAGTATGTGGGAGACATTTATCGAATAGCTGAAACAGAAGATATTATTTATATCGGTACAGATCTTCCTGATGAATATTCTGGCTCAAATTACACAAAGCATATAAAGGGAACTATTGCTAAAGCGAAAGCAAATGCTGCACAGGCTATCCCAGAGATGATAGAAATCGCAACATCAAAGACCTTTGAAGATAATAAGAAAAATAAGCACAGTAGACATGCAAAAAATGGATGGTACCGTTATGACACAAGATTTGCAGTGCCAGTATATGATGAAAATGGAGATGTTGAGCGATACAATTTATTCAGTGCGAGACTATTAATTAGACATGCAGCTTCAGGAAAAATGTACTTGTATGATGTCTTGGATATAAAAAAAGAAACGAGCAAGTCCTGTCAGGAATAATCCCTACCCGGTGAAAACCCATTTCCTTTATGATGCTATGGTACAATAAGAAATGATGTTTGTCAATCCGAATTATCGAAAATATTTGCACATACTGAGGATATTGAAACGGTCATACTTTTACGGGGATAAAAATGCTCTTGGAAGCGTTCAAGGGTGGGTAAATAATATATTTTGCACCCACACGTCCGCGAATGTTAATGCGAGGTAAAGTTTCAATGCATGTGGAGAGCGTGACACTGCTCCAAAGGATAAATACCTATCATTATCGTAAAAAGAATTATGAAAGACAGTAGAATAAAAATGAGATTATATTATGAAAAGGAAGGGGAAATGAAGATAACATAAGAAATAGCAGGTAAACTTCGTAAACATGGTAACAAAATGATACTTGGAATTAGAGGCGAGGATATTAAGTTTGACCCTCAAAATATTGATGTTTACAAAGAAAATAAGATGAATGCTGTGGCAGATAATACTGAAATCATGGGAAATGAAAATAATTTATACTTTGAATTTGGAGGTGCTACAACAGTAGCCAGAGTTTCAAAATATGAATTATGCAGGGTTGGGGGTGAAGTAGATTTCGTATTTGTTCCCCATAGAATGCATTTTTTTGATGTCGGGACAGAGGAAGCAATTGTGTTGTAGAAAGGAGCTTATATGGATAAATTTAGAAAGGTGAATACATATATTGATGAGAATCGTATACCGAGAGAGAAGCTGCCGGTATTCCATGTTACACCACCCTGTGGATGGATGAATGATCCAAATGGTTTTTCTGCTTATCAGGGAAAGGTGCATTTGTTTTATCAGTTTCATCCATATAGCGAAGTATGGGGACCAATGCACTGGGGACACTATGAACAGAAGATTTTATCAAATGGACAGAATTACCGGTTGCACTTGCTCCTGACAAAGCTTACGATGAAGCAGGATGTTTTTCCGGCTCAGGAATCGAGACAGAGAAAGGTCATCTTCTGGTTTACACAGGTGTGATGGAAAAAGAAATAAAAAAGGAGAAGGTTACATATAAGAACCAGTGTCTTGCGCTGGGGGACGGAAAAACGTATAACAAGTTGGAACAAAATCCCGTAATAACGGGGGATATGTTGCCGGAACATTTTAGCAGAGAGCATTTCAGGGATCCAAAGATATGGAAAGAGGCTGACGGAATTCGTTTTGCGTGTGATGGTAAGGCAGTTGTTAATATTCAGAAATACGATATTGTAGTTGATTAGGGAGATGACTATATGAAAACATTTGATGTTGTTGCTTTGGGTGAGTTATTGGTTGACTTTACAGAAAATGGGTTAAGTGCACAGGGAAATCCTTTGCTGGAGGCAAATCCGGGCGGAGCACCTTGTAATGTGCTGTCGATGCTGCAAAACCTTGGAAAAAAGACTGCATTTATTGGAAAAGTAGGAGCTGATGCATTGGGACAGATGTTGATACAAGCTGTAAGGAATCAGGGAATCAATACGGATAATCTATTGGTAGATGATACAGTACATACCACACTGGCTTTCGTTCATACGGATAAAGATGGTGATAGAAGTTTTTCTTTTTATCGTAATCCTGGAGCAGACATGATGCTGCGTTGGGATGAGGTTCACGAGGATATGCTTGCGGATACAAAGATATTTCATTTTGGAACATTGTCAATGACAGATGAGCATATTGAAAAAGTGACAAAGAAGGCAGTTGAAAAAGCGAAAAGTGAAGATGTGCTTATTTCTTTTGATCCGAATCTCAGACCGCCATTATGGAAGAATTTAGAGGATGCAGGACGTCATATGTGGTATGGAATCAGCCAGTGTGATATTCTCAAGATATCAGATGATGAAATTGCATTTTTAACAGGAACAGATGATATCGAAAGAGGAATTGAAATAATTCTGGCAAAGAGTCATCCTACATTAGTCTGTGCGACTATGGGGAAAAACGGGAGTAAAGCGTTTTACAATGGAAAAAGTGTTTTTTGTGAGCCGTTTCTTCGGGATGATACCATTGAGACAACAGGGGCAGGGGATACATTTATGGCATGTGTATTGAATGCGGTATTGGAGAAGGGTCTGGAAGCACTGTCTGCGAAGGATTTGTTCGAGATGCTTCAGTTTGCAAATGCGGCGGCATCCATTGTGACAACAAGAAAGGGAGCATTGAGAGTAATGCCGGAGCATGAAGAGATAACAGCATTGATAAAAGATAAATGAGAAGGATAGGTACAGTAATCAAAGTGTAAAGGAAAGAAAGTATGGTGAACAATAAAGATAGACGTGATGCACAGATGGCATACAGAGCAGATAAATATATATTTGAGGAAATGTCTGTGTGCAGAGGGAAAATCCGAAAATGCCTTTTTAACACCTCCTTTCTTTTGTGATTATGGAAGCCATATTGAAGTTGGTAAGAATTTTTCGACAAATTATAACTGTACAATTCCGGATATGAATATGGGAAGGAAGTTACGATTGGAGATAATGTATGGATCGGTGGAAGTGCAGTAATTTGTCAAGGGGTACATATTGGAAGTAATGTTGTGATTGGTGCAGGAAGTGTTGTGACAAAAGATATTCCAGACTGGTCCCTTGCGGTAGGAAATCCTTGCAGGGTAATACGAAAAATTACCGAGGAGGATAAACGGTTTCTGATTGGAAAAGAAAAAATTGATGATGAAGCGTGGAAAATTATTTTTGGACAGGCATAATAGCAGATTATAAGATTATTTTTTGGACAGGAATAGATGACAATATTGATACTTTAAATACCTGGAAGGAGTGGGAACGATGCGGGAAGTACAGATTTCATTGAGAACAATTGAAGAAGTGAAAGAATTTGTTTAGACGATTACTATGTTCGATGGCGATTTTGAACTGATAAGTGGAAAATATATCGTAGATGCGAAATCAATCCTGGGATTGTTTAGTGTCGATTTATCAAAGCCGGTTACTCTAAGAATTGATGTTAACGATTCAAAAATGAATGAGGTTTTGACAGTAGTTGAAAAGTATAAAGCGGAGTGACTTTTGAATATAAAAAGCAAGAAGCCTGATAGTTTACTTTTATTAGGATTTTAAAGACACTGCAATAATAAAAATATTATAAGCTAAGAATTAAGCCAGACGAAAAGAAAAACTATCGGAGTATAAGACGCTGGAATTTTATGTTCAGATTGAAAAAATCCTCCAATAACAACCTAAAGGATAGCATTATTGACAAAAATTGCTAAAAACCATAGAAAAATCCTTTATAATATGGTAATATTTAACAATAATAAGAATTATTCAGGTTATATGTTATCTGATATTACTACTTTAAGGAGGGATTTTTATATGAGAGAGCAGAAAGAGCATAGGAAGTCCATAACTTCAATCAAAACCAAGATTCTTGCTGCGGTCAGTGCACTGGTGCTGATTCTTGTGCTTATCCTGATTATAGTTTCGTATACGATTTCCAAGAACATAATTACGGATCAGTCAATGCAGTTACTTGAACTTTCAACTAAGAATCAGGCGTCACAGATTGAGGCGTGGATGTCAGAGAATCTGAATGTGTTCAATACTTTTAAGCAGGATATTGAGACGATGGACTACACGGAGGCACAGCTTCAGAGCCTGCTTGACAGCTATTATGGAAGAAGCTCTGATTATCCGGACGGATTTTACATAGCGGACACATCGGGAAAGGTTATGCAGGCGGCTGGTGTGGACTATAAAAAGACGGCGGATGCATCATCAGCATGGTATAATGAGGCATTGACAAGAGTTAATATGGCATTCGGTGATGTACATGTCAATGAAGCCGGGACTGATGTGGTTAGTGCCGGAGCTATACTCCGCGATTCGAAAAAGGCGGGCGGCAATGCAAAGGCAAAGAATACAAGACTTCTTGTTGTAGATGTGCCGATTGCCCACATACAGGTTATTGTCAATTCGTTTATCAGTATAGATGATGCACAGGCAATCCTTGTTGATAAGGAGAGCCTGAGCGTGTTATCAAAGAGTGATGACACCTTGTCCGGAAAGCTCAGCGATAGTACGGGCTTCCTTGGCACAATAGGCGACAGGATATCACAGCAGAACTATACGTCGATGACGCTTAACGGAAATATTGTCGATTTCAGGGAGATATCGGGAACTAACTGGGTGCTTGTCTCCTATGTGCCGGAGACAACTATTTTTGCAGAGCTTGCGACTCTCAGAACGACAATGATAGTGGTTGCAGTGGTTGTCCTTGTGATTCTTCTGGTGCTTATGGAGAGAATGGTTCATTTTATGATTAAGCCGATTCGCTCTCTCACGGACTCTATCGTTACAATGGCCTCCGGCGATTTTACGGTCGATATAAAGACCAAGGGAAATGATGAGATTACGCTCATGGGTCACAGCATGAAGGATTTTACAGTCGCAATGCGGAGTATGATAAACGATATCTCCAATGTCTCTGAGACCTTGAAGGGACAGGCAGAATCGAGTACATCCGTCTCCGGAGGATTGTATGAGGCTTCGCTTAAGCAGTCAAAAACCATAGATGAACTCAATGGGACAGTCGACCAGCTTTCTGCCTCCGTTCAGGAAATCGCAGAGAGTGCAACAGCACTTGCACTTGTTGTTTCTGATACAAGGGACAGCAGCAATAATGCCGAGGATAAGATGAATGTCACGGTTGAGGTTGCAGAAGCAGGTAAGAACGATATGCAGAAGGTCGGCGAAGCGATGGGGCTTATAGAGCAGTCCATAAATGGGCTTCAGGAGTCGATTGACAAGGTTGGAGCAGCCTCTCAGGAAATCAATAAGATTGTAGGAATGATTGGTGAGATTGCCGACGAGACGAATCTTTTGGCACTCAACGCTTCGATAGAGGCAGCAAGGGCAGGAGACGCAGGAAAGGGCTTTGCGGTTGTCGCCACAGAGATAGGAAGTCTTGCAACGAACAGTAATCAGTCTGTGCAGAAGATTCAGACACTTATAAATGAGGTCACAAGCCTGGTAGGGGAGACGGTTGATAAGGCGAAGGGCAGCGTCGATGAGATAAATACCAGCAGCAGGCTTGTACATCAGGCAGTGGCAACATTTGATACGATATATGATAATATTGTAGATGCCAACAGGGTGGTTAATGACATGGCAGCCAATATGTTAAAGGTTGCGGATGTATCTACCAATGTCGCTTCCATAACGGAGGAACAGGCAGCCAGTGCGGAGCTTATTTCACGAAATGCCGGAAATATCGCTTCCGAATCAAAGAATATTACAGATGACAGTGAGAAGGTAGCTGAGACAGCAAGGAAGCTTGCCGACACATCGGAAAAGCTTATGACCCAGATTAATTCTTTCAGAGTATAGGAGGGACTGCGATATGAAATATATAAGAAAATCAATATGTTCTTTGCTGTTATGTGTGTCAATGCTTGCTGTATTATTGACAGGGTGTTCAGGCGGTAAAGGGACAGCAGCAACAGGCAATGCCAGAATTCTTATAGCAACCTGCGCTAAGGGAGATGCTTTCAGGGATATGCTGATAGCGGCATTGGAATCGGCATGCGATGAGCAGGGAATAGGACATGACACCGTCTATGCGGAGCAGTCGGCAGAGCAGCAGGTAGCACAGGTCAAGGAAGCTAAGAGCCAGGGCTATACAGCGGTAATATGCAGGCTTATAGATGTCGATACGGCGCTTCAGGTTGAGAGGGCAGCAGATGGGCTGCCGGTAATATTTGTAAACAACTGTCCTGATGAGGGATATCTGAAGGCGGATGAATACATCTATGTTGCTTCCAATGAGAGTGTAGCGGGAAGCTATCAGGCACAGTATGTCCTTGACAAGCTGTCGGGCAAGAGTGAGATAAATGTAATGATTTTACAGGGTGAAAAGACTCATTCCGCAACAAAGGGCAGAACTGAGGCAGCGAAGAGGGTACTCAATGAGTCGGGCAAGAAGATTAATTATCTTTTTCAGGACTATGCTGATTGGAGCCCGGAGTTAGGACAGGAGTATTTTGAGATATTTAATTCCACGGGAAGGACTGTGGATTGTGTAATCAGTAATAATGATTCCATGGCAGTCGGAGCGATAGCAGGAATGGAGGCATGCGGAATTGACCCTGCCACAATAGTGGTCTGTGGTGTTGATGCCACTGCCGATGCATGCCGGCTTGTAAAAGAGGGAAAGATGGACTTTACAGTCTGCCAGAATGCAGTCAATCAGGCGAATGCGGCGGTCGATGTTGCGGTGCTCCTCTCATCAGGAAAATCAATAAAGGACTATGCCGGAACATCGGATACAGGCTATCAGGTGTGGGTGGATTTTGAGAAGGTCGATGCGGCTAATGTTGATAAGTATATAAAATAATCAGATGATGTTTTGATATTCAACACCATCTGATGTTATGATATACATTTCTGAAAAGTATGTAATATAGTGGGGGCAGAGACTATGGTCTCTGTCCAAGCCCACCTTCGAGAGTAAGGGTTTCACCTGTCATGAACTTGAAATCAGGTGAGGCAAGCTGTACGCATACACGGCCTATCTCTGTCTCTACATTTCCGTAGTGTCCCATAGGCGGCATTTTGACATTCGCCTTGAATGCCTCAGGGTATGCATTTGCAAAGTTCTCAAGCTGCGCGGTCCATGCGAGCGGACATACAATGTTGACATTGATTCCATCAGGCCCCCATTCGGTAGCAGCTACTCTTGTAAGACCTCTTATACCCTCCTTGGCAGCAGCGTAGGCACATTGACCGAAGTTCCCGAAAAGACCTGCGCCCGATGCAAAGTTGATAACGGAACCCTTAGTCTCCTTAAGGTATGGATAACATGCCTTCATATAGTAGAAGGCGGCATACAGTCCGGAGTAGACAGCAAGGTCGAACTGCTCAGTTGTGTGGTCTGCGAGAGTGACACCGGATGCGGATGCCTGTGCATTGTTGATGAGCACATCAATACGTCCGAAGGTATCAATTGTCTGCCTGATAACATTGGCAACAGTAGCTTCGTTGTCTGTGCCGGCATTCACATCTGCCTGTACAGGGAGAACCTTGATACCGAATTTCTCTTCAAGCTCTGCCTTTGCCTCTTCAAGTTTCTTAACATTTCTTCCGGTGATTACGAGATTTGCCCCCTCCTTAGCATAGGCTGTCGCAATACCGTAACCGATAGAACCACAGCTTCCGTCCTTGAGGATGGCTCTTCCTCCGCCCGTTATAATGGCTGTCTTACCTGTCAAAAATCCCATTCTAATACCCCTTTCTGAATAATTTAATTAAGTTTAGCAGGCATATTAATGTATATAAGTATCGACTTTAATACACTATATATGTAAAGTATAACATAGTTGCGTGATAATTGTATATAATAATTAAAAATTTAACAAAAATAAAATTCAAAATAATAATTTGTTAATAAAAAATGCAATATCGTTATATTGTTGTCAATAATTGCAGATGATATACTAGACACGCAAAAGTATATACAGAGGAGATGGGAATATGCACATAAAAAAGTGTTTTGGAGAAATACCGGAACAACCTGGCGGAGAATTTAAGATTAGTACAGAAAAAGATAATAAAAATACAAAAAAACTGAGAAGTATTATGTTGGCAGTATCAGTTTTTTTGTTGTGTACAATTACAGGGTGTGATAGTCCGGATTATACTGCCTCCATAAAGGAACCGTTTTCACATACAGAGACAATGGCTCCCACGGATACCTCAGATGACATTGTTTCGACCGGTGAGGCACTATCAGAAGAGGATGTTCTGGTAGATGTCAGCAGCCTTTCCATACCGGAATATAGTGGGACAGATTTCTATGTGGTCAATGACAATGTCCCTTTTTTCAATGAGAAAATAAAAGCTTATCCGGGGGACAGCTTTATTTATCTGTCGGAGCTGGATGAACTGGGGAGGTGTGGAACATGTGCAGGACTGTTCTCCTACATGACCCTGCCTGAGGAGGAAAGGGGAGAAATCGGACATATTAAGCCGAGCGGCTGGCACACGGCAAAGTACGATAAATCGGTTATACCGGATATGTATTTATACAACAGATGTCATCTTCTCATGTATGCTGTTTCAGGTATAAATGATGATACAAGAAATCTTATTACAGGAACAAGACAGCTGAATCTTGATATGCTGGAGCTTGAAAATCAGGTTTTAGATACTCTGAAGTATGATGAGAGTGTGAAACTGTTGTACAGGGTAACACCTATATTTGATGGGGATAATCTTGTAGCAAAGGGGGTACTGATGGAGGCGGCAAGCCTTGGAGATGGTGATGGACTAAGCTTCTGCATGTTTATCTACAATGTACAGGATGGAATTGTAATAGATTATGCGACGGGTGACAGCCGGCTTGCGGATGATTCGCAGACTACACAGGAGATAACACAACAGAGTACCACAGAAGAGACAGCACAGGAGACAACGCAGTCAGGCGGGGGTTATGTTGCGAATATGAACACGAAGAAGTTTCATTATCCATCGTGTTCATCAGTCAGGCAGATAAAGGCAGAAAACAGATGGGATTATACAGGAACGAGGGAGGAGCTTATAAGTATGGGATATGAGCCGTGCAGGAAATGTAATCCATGAGAAAGTGGAAAACAGCTTAAAGTATAGATGCACTATTATCTAACCTTTTTTCACTTTTTAATGTGGTTTTTGCATGTACTATCCTATAACAAACTGATAATATGAAGCCATGGTTGTAATAAGCAAAAACAATTTTTGGAGGGATTATGAAGCAGTATACAAAACCATTATCACTGAGAAATGTTCAGGTAAACGACAAGTTCTGGAAGGAGAAGATGGAGCTTGTAAGAAAGGAGGTTATTCCATACCAGTGGGACGCATTGAATGACAAGGTGGAAGGCGCAGCACCGAGCTTCTGCATGAGAAATTTCAAGGTGGCGGGAAAAATTACGAAGGCTAGACGTGAGCTGGGTGATAAATATCAGGATAAGGTATGGCCACTTGATACCTTTGAGACACTACCGCAGGACATGGAACATCCAGAGGACAGATTTTATGGCTTCCTGTTTCAGGACAGCGACTTTTCCAAGTGGATTGAGGCGGTCGCATATTCTCTTACGCAGCATCCGGATGAGGAGCTTGAGCGCATAGCGGATGAGGCAATCGACATAGTATGTGCGGCACAGCAGGATAACGGCTATCTTGATACATACTATATAATAAATGACATGTCGAAGGTGTTCACCAATCTCCGCGATAACCATGAACTCTATTGCTTCGGGCATCTCACTGAGGGTGCGGTCGCATACTATGAGGCTACAGGAAAGGATAAGCTTTTGAACGCAGCGCGCAGATTTGCAGACTATGTATATGACTGCTTCGGTGAGGAAGAGGGAAAGAAGAAGGGCTATCCTGGCCATGAGATTGCCGAGATGGCGCTTATGAGACTGTACGATGTGACAGGTGAAGAAAAATACAGAAGGCTTGCAGAATTTTTTATAAACCAGAGAGGAACAAGACCGTATTATTTTGATGAGGAGCACCCTGAGGTTGTGAAGAAGGGACATGAGAATGAGCTCCGCCATTTTTACCATCAGGCGCACCTGCCTGTGCGCGTGCAGGATGAGGCATTAGGACATTCGGTGCGTGCAGTATATCTGTACTCCGGAATGGCAGATGTCGCGAGAGTGGATGATGATGACGCACTCTATGAGGCATGTCTTAAGCTGTGGAACAATATCACACAGAAGAAGATGTATGTGACAGGGGGGATCGGTGCGACGCATTTAGGTGAGGCATTTTCATTTAACTATGACCTGCCTAACGATACGGCATATTCTGAGACCTGTGCAGCCATCGGTCTTGTGTTCTTTGCCAGAAGAATGCTTGAGATAAAGCCGGACAGAAGATTTTCGGATGTTATGGAAAGGGCGCTTTACAATACAGTCCTTGCAGGAATGGCGGCGGACGGAAAAAGCTTTTTCTATGTAAATCCATTGGAGGTATATCCGAAGGCATGTCATGAGGATGCCAGAAAATTTCATGTAAAACCAATCCGCCAGAAATGGTTCGGCTGCGCATGCTGCCCTCCTAACATTGCGAGGCTTTTAAGCTCACTCGCCATGTATGCTTATACAGAGAATGAGGATACACTTTTTGCACACCTTTTCGTAGGAGGAAGTGTGAAAAAGGCTGTCAATGGAAAAGAGCTGAGCTTTGAAGTCACTACAGATATGCCATGGCAGGGAACCACGGTATACTCATGCACCAATGAGCAGAGTGTACATGGAAGCCTTGCAATCCGCATACCGGAGTGGAGCAGAAGCTTCAAGGTGAGCAGTGTGACCGGAGAGCTTGATGAGAACAGTGCACAGCTTAAGGACGGATATTTATATATAACACATGACTGGAAGAAGGGGGATACAGTCAGGCTTGAACTCTCAATGGAGCCGGAATTTATTGCTGCCAACAATGAGGTACGCGAGGATATAAATAAGACGGCACTTCGCCGCGGACCGTTCATCTATTGTCTTGAGGAGGCAGACAACGGAACAGACCTTCATACCCTCAGCGTTTGCGCGGCAGCTAAGCCTGAGACGGTTATGATGAATATTGCCGGTACGGATGTGGCTGCGCTGCGGATTGATGGAAAGAAGCTGATTAACGTCTGCGATTCCCCGGACGTTGACGCAGAGACGAAAACTGCTCCGTTATATACCACACTTAAAAAGCCTGAGTATAAGGATGTGAAATTGACGTATGTTCCGTATTATGCATGGAACAACCGAGGTGAGGGCGAGATGAGTGTGTGGGTAAACTATATATTATAATCACATACATTGTGATGAGGCGGTATGCGGCTATTAGGCTGCATGCCGCTTTTTATCATGCCGTTGAGAAATATGCTGTAAAACCGCAATTTCTACCCACTGATTAGCAATATATTGTTAGTAAACGATTTGACGATAATATAAAATATATTTTAATAGATAAGTCTGATATGTGAATTTACAGGAGCGGATATTTTTAATCGTGGATGGCGGTTTGCCAATGGATGGTCAGAGCCGCCTAAGAAATGGGGATTAGCATGGGTAAAAGGATTGCTGTTTTTTCTACGGCGTGGAATGCAGAGCTCATCGGAGAGTTTCTGCGTGGAATGAGCAGGCGGGCAAGAGAAACAGGCAACAGTCTATATATCTTTAACAACTATGGAGGCTTCCATGGTGAGAAGGAGTATAATGACTGTGAATACAATATCTTCGAGCTTGCTCTGAAGTCTAACTTTGACGGTGCCGTCATTATTTCCAACAATATTGCTTCAAGAGAGAGGGTGGTCAAGCTTGTAGGACAGCTTAAGGAAAGGAACATACCATGTATCAGTGTAGAGCAGGAAATAGACGGTGTGTGTATGGTGGGAACGGACAACTATGCGGCTATGGCGGATGTGGTTGAACACCTTATAGAGGTTCACAAGTGCAGGGTTTTTAATTATATCGGAGGTCCGGCAGCGAATATGGAGGCAATGCAGAGAAGGCAGGCTTTCTGTGATACTCTCAGGCGGCACGGAATAGAGCCTGAGACAAGGCGGATGGGAGAGTATTCGTTCAATGAATCTGATGGTGAGAAGGCGTTTAATGATTTTGCAGACAGAGGATGCCTGCTGGCTGATGTGGTTGTGTGTGCCAATGATATGATGGCGATAGGGTTTATAAGCAAGTTAGAGCAGTGTGGCTATAAGGTGCCTGAGGATATGAGGGTTACAGGCTTTGACAATACGCTGAGGGCACAGAGCAATATTCCCGGACTTGCAAGCGTTAAGCGCTGCAATGAGGAACTTGGCAGGCAGTGTGTTGACAGTATGATTAGGATGCTGGCAGGTGGGATATATCCTAAAAATGAGTACAGCACACATGAATATATGCCAAATGAGAGCTGCGGCTGTGTACCATATGGAGTGACACAAAGGCATAGAAAAAAAGAGATATTTGATATCCTGTACACGAATGAGGATATAAGGCGTAAGATTAATTATATGCAGACACGGCTTATGACAGCACCCTCTCTTGAAGATTTTGCAGTTAAGCTGTGGTGGGAACTTAACAATTTTAAGATTGATAATTTCTGTCTGCTCATAGACGAAAGTCAATATAAGGAAAATGGTGTGGAGCCGTCATACGGAATAGATGATGAAGCTGTTGCTGCAGACGCGCAGGAAGCACCCTCATTGGAATATCCCGAAAATATGCTGGTTCTGCTCAATAAAAAAAGTACGGACAACAGACCTGTTTCATTTGTCACGTCTAAGCTTATACCTGATGGCTTTATTGATGAAAAAGAGAAATCACATATTATAGTGTTTATGCCGCTTCACCATAATGGGCGTCAGTTCGGATATTGTGTTATGGAGAATGGAATTGAATATATTGAGAATGGAAGCCTGTATTACTGGTTGAGTGTGTTAAATACAGCTCTTGAGACTATCAGGCAGAGCATCTGTATCCGTGAGCTTAATAAGAAGCTGGCACATCTTTACATGTATGATGTAATGACAGGAATTTACAACCGATTTGCACTTCAACATGTAGGGGCAATATTATTTGAGAAAAATCGCAGAAAGGGCAGGCACACTCTGTTTCTGTTTGCTGATATGGATGGGCTTAAGAAGATAAATGATACCTATGGTCACGAGGTTGGGGATGCTGCTATCAAAGCGATGGCACTAATATTAAATGACGTGAAGCCTGATAGTTCATTTTTCTGTCTTAGATATGGCGGCGATGAATTTCTGCTTATGGGAAGCTGTGATAATGAGGATGAGGCAGCAAATATTCAGAAACAGATAGAAAAAAAGATAGATGCTTATAACAACTCAGGCAGGCTTCCTGCGGCATTATCGGCGAGTATAGGGCATATCATTTCGTCACCTGATGAACCACAAATGGTGATGGAGGATTATATCAGGACGGCGGATAAGATGATGTATAGGATTAAGCAGGAAAGAAAAAGAGAGAGGAGATAGTTAAATGAAAAAACAAGCGTTTAATCCATATCTTCCATCATGGGAATATATTCCTGACGGAGAACCATATGTGTTTGACGGCAGGGTATATATATATGGTTCACATGACATGTATAACGGACATGTATTTTGTCTTGGAGATTATGTATGCTGGTCTGCACCAATAGATAATCTTGGAGACTGGCATTATGAAGGAGTTATTTACCGGAAAACACAGGATCCGCTCAACTCCGATGGGAGAATGTGCCTGTACGCACCTGATGTGACAATAGGGCCGGATGGTCGATACTATCTGTATTATGTGCTTGATAAGGTATCGGTCGTTTCTGTAGCAGTGGCAGACAGACCACAGGGACCATACGCTTTTTACGGCTATGTCAGGGATAAGGATGGACGAAGAATTGGCGAAAGACCAGGTGATGAGCCGCAGTTTGATCCGGGAGTGCTCACGGAGGGTGACAAGACATATCTTTACACGGGATTTTGCAACGGCAATGATAAATCGCGTCACGGCTCTATGGGAATGGTACTTGACAAGGATATGCTCACTGTAATAACAGAACCTGTGTTTGTGGTACCGAGTGGCTCATACAGCGATGGCACAGGCTTTGAAGGGCATGAGTTTTTTGAAGCCTCATCAATAAGAAAAAAAGGCAGTCTATATTATTTTATATATTCTTCGGTTGTAATGCATGAATTGTGCTATGCGGTGAGCGATAATCCGTTGTCAGGTTTCAGATACGGAGGGGTGATTGTAAGCAACTGTGACATTGGTATTGATTCATATAAGCCTGCAGCTAAGCCGGCAGCATTCGGAGCAAATAATCACGGCAGCATTGTAGAGATAGAAGGTGAGTGGTATATATTCTATCACAGGCATACTAACAATACATGGTATTCAAGGCAGGGCTGTGCAGAGAAGCTAAGCTTTGATGGTGACAAGATAATTCAGGCAGAGATGACCTCATGCGGTCTTAACGATGGACCATTAAAGGGGGAGGGAGAGTATCCTTCATTTATTGCATGCAATATTTTTACAAACGATGAGCAGATGTATGTAGGAGGAGCTGGACATCCATATATTATGCAGGATGGCCGTGATGGAGATATTGAGCCGGCATATATTACAAACCTATGTGATGGTTCGGTTATCGGCTTCAAGTATTTTGACTGTAAGGGTATTACCGCATTTGGAATTAAGACCAGAGGCTATGCTCATGGAAATGTTAAAATAAAGACTACATGGGATGGGGATGTGCTTTCAAGTATTCCAATCGATAATGCGAATATATGGGAGTATAACGAGATAAAAATTACGATACCCGATGGTGTACATTCGATATATCTGGAATATTCAGGTACAGGAGCAGCAGATTTGAAGTCATTTACTTTTGTGTGCTGATACGGAAATATAAGATAACAGGGATGTATGAATCTTCAATAGTGTGGATTCATACATCCCTGTTTAATATTAAGGCTGGTGCAGAAACATCCGAAGCTATTTTACTGTATCCTTTACATCCGAAAACAACTGCATATCCTCAGGAGTGAGCCTGACATTTGTGGAAAAACTGCGTCCATCTGCGGTTGTAATATTAACCTCTATAATTGTACCTTCCTTTATGACATCGCTTCCCGATACTGCGCGAAGGAACATCGGAAACTTCGGATGGGCTGCCGTGAAACGGTCCCATGATGATTTTAACTGGAATAATTTGGCTGGATTCATTTTTTATCTCCTTAAATGACTATTGATATATTGTGTGTTATTGCAGGGGGCAGAATGTGGAACCGGTTATTTTGCATTATATCAGTGTCAATTAGAAACACCTCTTTAGCAGCGCCTCTTAAAATACATTTTTAATATACACTATGTTGGCATAAAATAATTTATCGTATATAATTATTAAAAAATGTGTGTTCATGTTTTAGCATTGTACTACATGCAACACAGTATTACCTGCAAAAAATGGCATTGATAAAATATACAGAATTATGTTGGAAAACATATTCCAATATAGTAGAATGATTTTATCATAGAAGCAGAAAATGGTCAAATTAAGAATATATAAAAAATGAAATGGTATGATGTTGAGGTCAAAACATGGTAATTTAATACACGAGTGTATAACGTATTATATTTATGCATATCAGCTCCGTTGTCCGAAGCAAGATGTTCTAAGAACTCTGATAAAGGTGTTCTATACGTTCGCCACCGAAGCCGGCATACATCCCTGTATGCATTGCTTCTAAAGCAGCCTCCGTGCTGCTTTTGGCTAGGGACTTAGCAGAGTTCTAAGAACATCTAAGCTTCTCCCAAAAGTCGTGATATGCATAAATATAATACGTTATACACACTAAGTTTATAGCACATGTTTTGACCCCAACATCATGGTATGAGAATATATAAAAAAGGAAATGGGGATAGAAATGGAATGGAAATATGACATTTCCGCATGTACGCTATGTCCGCGTGAGTGCGGTGTTGACAGGCTTAACGGCGTGCGCGGCAGATGTGGCTGTGACAGTGATATATATGTGGCGCGTGCGGCACTCCATAACTGGGAGGAGCCCTGCATATCGGGCGTGCGTGGCTCGGGGACTGTGTTCTTTTCGGGATGTCCGCTTGGCTGTGTATTCTGCCAGAACAACAATATTGCCAACGCGAAGGTCGGAAAGAAGATTTCGGTGGAGCGTCTTGCGGAGATATTCCTTGAGCAGCAGGACAGAGGGGCACTTAATATTAACCTTGTGACACCGACACATTACATACCGCAGATTATAAAGGCGCTTGAGCTGTCAAAGAGCCAGGGAATGAACCTGCCTGTGGTATACAACAGCGGCGGCTATGAGAAGGCTGAGGCACTAAAGCTGCTTGACGGACTTGTGGATGTATACCTTCCCGATATGAAATATATGTCACCCGTGCTTGCCGGAAAATATAGTAAGGCACAGGATTATCCGGCGGCTGCGATGGCTGCACTTGCGGAGATGTTCAGACAGGTTGGAACGCCGGTGTTTGAGGTAGAAAATCCGGATGATAATACGGCAACGGACGAGGCCGGTCTTATAATGAAGCGCGGAATGATAGTGCGCCATCTGGTGCTCCCCGGGTGCACCGCGGATTCAAAGGCAGTTGTAAAATACCTCTATGACACTTATGGGGATGACATATATATGAGCATAATGAGCCAGTACACCCCGATGCCGGAGCTTATGCCCGGCGGAAAGCTTAACGCGCTCTATCCTGAGCTTGGAAGATGTGTCACACAGGAGGAGTATGACGAGGTTGTGGACTACGCAATTGACCTTGGTGTTGAGAATGCCTTCATTCAGGAGGGCGATGTCGCGAAGGACAGCTTCATACCGGATTTTGATATGCTGGCGGGGGTGTAGGCAGGAGAGCAGGCGGTAAAAATATAGTTGTGCAGAGGTAATAGTGCGAAATCGTAAAAAGCAAGTTTTTCATTACTATTTGAGCCACTGCAAAAGCAGTGACAGGTGGATTATTATGAACATGGGATAGCTCTGAATAGTTTGAAGGGTATCGCAATTATCTATGAAAAGTTAACGAAATGGAGAAAAGAGAGAAGAATATGAAATATAATTGCCCTTATGACAAAAAATGCGGTGGCTGCAACCTGCTTAAGCATGATTACACAGAACAGCTTAAGATAAAGAAGGCTGCCCTTGCAAAGCTTTTAGCACCGTACGGCAGGCTTACAGAGGTGATTGGCATGGATGAGCCGCTGCATTACCGCAACAAGGTACATGCCGTTTTCACAACTGACAGAAAAGGAAATGTCATATCCGGGGTGTATGAGGAGGGAACGCACAGGGTTGTTGCGGTCGATAACTGCCTTATCGAAAATGAAAAAGCCGATGAGATAATTGCGACCATCAGAAAGCTCATCCCATCATTCAAGCTTAAGGTCTACGATGAGGACAGAAGAACAGGTCTGTTCCGCCATGTTCTCATCAGAACAGCACACAGCACCAGACAGATTATGGTTGTGCTTGTCCTCTCAAGCACGATGTTTCCATCCAAAAATAATTTTGTAAAGGCTCTTTTAAAGGAGCACCCGGAAATAACAACAATAGTAATGAATATCAATGACAAGCGCACATCGATGGTGTTGGGTGACAGGGAACAGACACTCTACGGAAAGGGTTATATTGAGGACGTGCTGTGCGGCAATACCTTCCGAATATCGCCAAAGTCCTTCTATCAGATAAATTCCGTCCAGACGGAAATCCTCTATAACAAGGCGGTTGAATTTGCCGGGCTTACAGGAAATGAGACGGTCATAGACGCGTACTGCGGAATCGGTACAATCGGAATCACCGCAGCTTCATATATGGCCGGGCAGGCTGGAGGAAAAGGCGGAAATGTCATCGGTGTTGAGTTGAACTCCGACGCCGTGAAGGATGCCATCGCCAATGCAAAGCGCAACAGTATGGACAACATCCGTTTCTACTGCGATGACGCCGGAAAATTTATGACCCGCATGGCAGCCAACGGACAGCACGCGGATGTTGTTTTCATGGATCCTCCGCGTTCGGGAAGTGACGAGACATTTTTAAGCTGCGTCGCGAAGCTGGCACCTAAGAAGATTGTCTATATTTCCTGCGGTCCGGACACGCTTGCGCGTGACCTTGGGGTGCTTAAAAAGAAGGGGTATAGGGTTGAAAAGATGGTGGGGGTTGATTTGTTTCCGATGACGGGGCATGTGGAAACGGTAGTCAAATTATCCCTCAAAAAAGATACACCTAAGATTGAGGTTACAATGAAGCTTGATGAAGAGAGTAATTACACACCAGAGGAAAGGGCTACATATCCGAAGATTAAGGAATATGTGAGGGACAAGTATGGCGTGAATGTGCATACTTCTTACATTGCACAGGTTAAGCGGATGTGTGGACTGGATATGGGCGAGAATTATAATAAGTCCAAGAAAGAGAATTCAGAAGTGAAGAAGTGTCCGCAGGAAAAGGTGGAGTATATTAAGGATGCGTTGAGGCATTTTGGAGTAATATAGACTTAGTAAACAATGTTTATAATAAAAGTAAAGGAAAAACAATGAATAATATAAATTATGGAAAATCTATTTTGCTAAAAAATGAATTTTATACCAAGTACCAAAAAACTATTGAAGATTTTGAAAAATATAGAAAAACAGTATTGCCATTATGTGCAGCTGAGAATGTTATTTCAGAATTTTCTAAAATGCCATTGTCATATGGCTTGCAGGAAAGATATATATTAGGTGGTTTTTTGGATTACGATGAAGATAATAACATGGTTGGCAGTAAGAAATTATTGCCATTTTACGAAATAGTAAGTGAACAATGTAGCAAATTATTTGGTGCATATTATACAGATTGCCGTTCATTATCAGGCATGAATGCATTACAGAACATTTTATTATCATTGGTAAAGCAGAATGATAATATCCTGATTTTGTCACCAGAAAGTGGAGGTCATGCAGCGTTGCCTAATATATTAGACAGGTTAAATATAAATTATATTGAGGCACCATTTGACTACGATATCAGTGATTATGATTATGATGGTGTTAATAGCATTTTAGAAGAACACGATATTAATTTTGTACTATTTGCTCCTACAGATATAATATTTCTTCCAATTTTTAATAAATTACACTTGCCATCAAACACTGTTTTAATATTTGATGCATCACAGGTATTGGCATATTATATTAATAATATAAGAGAAAACCCTTTGTATATGAATAATAAAGTTATATTAATGGGTGGAACTCATAAAACTATACCAGGTGTGTCGAAAGCACTCATAATGACAAATGATGAAGAATTAGCATATAAAATTGATAAGACAATTAATCCATTATATTTGAGAAATACTCATATGCAAAATGTTGCCAGTCTTATTTTGACATTGATTGAGATGGAGTATTTTTCGGAAAAATATTGCACTAACATGACAAAAAATAGTAATTACCTTGGGAAAAAATTAGATGAATTGGGGTTGCAAGTTATCAATCGACAAGGAATATATTCACAAACACATCAATTATTTCTTCATATGTCAAGGTCAGAAAGAGATTCATTTTTTTGTAGAGCAAACCAGTTAGGGGTTTCATTGAATAAAAAAGATAAAAGATTGTTTAAAGGAAGTGGAATTAGGCTTGGACTACAAGAAGTAACAAGATATGGTTGGGGAGTTGAAGAAATGGATATTATTGCAGAAATACTATTTCTGTTATACAAAAACCAAATGAAAGACGTAACAACTTTGTTAGAAAAATTGAATATAAACAGAGAAATTCAATATACTTTTAAGGAGATTTAGAGACTAATGAATGTAAGTGTAATTATGAATGCGATAGGATGGATAGTTACTGTTTTGGGGGGACCAAGTGCAGTATATTTTATATATACTAAGATAAAATATAGAAAGAATATTTCTTGGAAGAAAATTATGAAGGAAGGGATAGAGGATTTAGCTCAAAAAGTAGAAAAAATAAACCCTGACTATATTATTACTTTCTCTGGTAGAGGCTCAATAGTATGTAGCTTAGTAGTTACAGAGTTGGATAATAAATATCCTGTGTATATGTGCCTATTAAAAAGAAGATATAATAAGAACTTTCTTAATCCGCAAAATTGGACGAGTTTTGATACATCAAAATGGACAATTTTTGTGCCTGACGAAGTATTAAATTTTAAAGATAAAAAGATTTTAATTATTGATGATTTAACTAATTCAGGAGAGACGATAGAAAAATTGATACAACATTTGATAAAACATGGTATTAATAATCAGAATTTGTTTAGCATGGCATTAATTGCGAATGTAGATATTTTATCAAGATTACATATACCACAAGAATACTGGAAAAAGGTAGAAATATCAGAATACAATGTTCCTTGGGGAAAAACTGAAATAAAGTAAAAGGTATAACCAAAACTTTTAAGTATTTACACTGTTTCGCTTATGACGATAAATCAAAGGCTGAAATATACATTCTTTTTTTATTCATTTTTTAAGGAGGGGGTGCCGAAAAGTGTACATTTAGGAACTGAATAATAAGGGCATAGAATCAGTGCCAAAAAGTAGAGACTTTCCATTATGGGAGGTCTCATTTTTTATGTAAGCATTTTAAGACTAGGAAAGGAGCAAATAATCATGAAGAGATATGGTTATCACAGAACAAGTACAAGAGAGCAGCATTTAGACAGAGGTATTAAGGAGATTACAGTATACTGCGAGCAGAATGGTTTGTAGTTGGAAAAGATTTTCACAGACCAGCAGACAGGAAAGAATTTTAATCGTCCGAGGTATCAGGTATTGAAAGAGGATGTATTAAGAGCTGGTGACGAGCTAATTATTACTGAGGTTGATAGGCTTGGTAGAAATAAGCAGGAGACATTAAAGGAGTTGCAGTATTACAGGGATAATGGCATCCGTGTAAAGATACTGGAACTTCCAACTACACTTATGGATTTATCAAAGCTGGATAATGCTATGGCTCGTATGCTGATGGAAACCATCAATAATATGTTGATAGAGCTATATGCAGCTATGGCACAGGCGGAGATTGAGAAGAAAGAGAAACGACAGCGTGAAGGTATAGATTCTAAAAAGGCTCGTGGAGAATGGGATGATTACGGCAGACCAGCGGTGATGTCGATTGATGAATTTTCAGAGCATTATCAGAATGTGGTGTCAGGAGAAATTCGTCCGTTTGAACTGATGAAACAGCTTGGTATGAGTAAGAGTACATATTACAGATATGTCAAAAGAATAAAGGAATAGGCAGTTTATAAGACTTTTGCAATTCTTAGAAGCTGCTCTTTCTTTGAAGAGTCAAGTTTATCAACAGTGTTGAGCAGTTCTGTTTCAAAAGCAGTAGTAGGAGCTTTGTATTCATTGCCGAGAATATAATCAACGGTAACATTCATAGCATTGCAGATAGAAACCAGAAGTGTCAAAGATAAGTAGTATCGTGTGTCTTTCTTACTGCTAAGTAGCGAAAAAAGGACATTCCTTAACCGTAATTATTACGGGTCAAGGGATGTCTTTTTTGGTAGTCTTGGAGTGTCCAAAGGACAAGGTAATGATACTGAGATTATTAAGACTGATATGAATAATATCTATCTTATCTAATCTAGAGATAAGGATGGATGGGATGATTACTAAGATTGAAGAATTTGCTTTTTCAAGATATACTTTTTGTAACAACTAGCGATAAATTATTCAATTTACTGATAGAAAAGATTGATAAATACTCAATTGCAATGGGAGAGTGACTGGTGGCTTCTCTGCAACAGTTTTCACAAGGAGAATAAGCATTTTTATAATGGGCAGAGGTAGTTATCACCTTTTATGAAAAATGCGGTATAAGCTACGATATAAAAGCAAAAACATAAACGAAAGAACGAGGTAAATAACTGTGGCATTACTACAAGATTTAATAAAATAAATTGATGATGAGACGTTTAGACAGAGAATTATGATGGAGATGGGAAAGTTTACCGAGCAGAAAAAGTTCGGTCTGGTCTTTGAGGAGCATTTGTTGGAATTCCTTTTTTGAAGTCTGTGAAAGTGACTCTAACTACTGGAAAATCAAGGTATGAAACAAGAAAACTGTGCTTTGAAATGCAACCACGCAAACAGATACAAAATATTATAAACCATTGAAAAATGACAACAGCTAAGGTACAATTGAACATGGACAATTGTGCCTTATAGGAGTGAGGAGACTATGACTGTGAATGTAAAAGAAGAAAACTGGGTCGGTACAAAAGAAGCGGCAGAATTCCTGGGGGTTAAGCCAACCACAATTCGAGACTGGATTCGTAAGGGCAAAGATATTCCAAGAATGAAGATTGGCAAAGCGTGGAAATTTAAGTATTCAGAACTTGAGGAATGGGCACGTAGTGGTAGAGCTGCCGATAAATTATGCTTATAAAATATAGGCACTACAGGAGGAAAACATAATGAATAAACATCAACTTGCATCAACGATTTGGGAATCAGCTAATCAGATGCGGTCAAAGATAGAGGCAAATGAGTATAAGGATTTCATCCTTGGATTCATCTTCTACAAATATTTGTCGGAGCGTGAGCTGGATCTGTTTCAAAAGGAAAAGCTCAGTGAAGATGAAATCAAGAAGGTTGACGAAAGGGACGTCAAGTATGTGAAGCACGTGCGGGAGACACTTGGGTATTTTATTGCCTATGACAATCTGTTCTCAACATGGTTGGCAAAGGGAAATGATTTTGATGTGAAGGACGTCAGGGATGCACTGTCCGACTTCGATCAAAATATTGATGAGGTTTACCAGAAGGTATTTGAGAAAATCTTCAATACTCTTCAGACAGGGTTGTCGAAGTTGGGAGAGACTTCCGGCTCGCAGACAAAGGCGGTGAAGAAGCTCCTGAAGCTGATCAAGAAGATTCCGATGGACGGCAAGCAGGATTATGATGTTCTTGGCTTCATCTATGAGTATCTAATCAGCAATTTTGCAGCAAATGCTGGAAAGAAAGCGGGAGAGTTCTATACACCGCATGAGGTATCTGTGCTGATGTCCGAGATCGTGTCAGAGCACCTTAAAGACAGGAAGCAGATCAAAATATATGATCCTACATCTGGTTCTGGGTCGCTATTAATAAACATCGGCAGATCGGCTGCAAAATATATTAGCGGTGATGGAAAGATTGATTATTACGCGCAGGAACTGAAAGAGAATACATTCAACTTGACCAGGATGAATTTGGTCATGAGAGGAATCAAGCCTGCCAATATCAATGTGAGAAACGGAGATACGCTGGAGGACGACTGGCCTTTCTTTGAAGAAAACAAGAAAGAGACTACTTATGAGCTTGTGAGGGTGGATGCCGTGGTCAGCAATCCGCCTTATTCCCAGAAGTGGGATCCGAAGGACAAAGAGTTCGATCCAAGGTATAAGGATTTCGGCGTTGCGCCAAAGGCCAAGGCGGATTTTGCATTCTTGCTCCATGATCTCTATCATCTTGAAGATGACGGTATCATGACCATCGTCCTTCCTCATGGTGTGCTTTTCCGTGGCGGTGAAGAGGCAAAAATCCGTGAGAACCTGATCGAGAAAAACCGTATTGATGCAATTATTGGCTTACCGGAGAATATCTTTTTCGGAACCAATATTGCGACAATCATTATGGTCTTGAAGAAAAATAGACCGAGTTCGGACGTTCTTATCATTGATGCATCCAAGGGATTTGAAAAATCTGGGAAGAATAACAAGCTTAGGGCTTCTGATATTAAGAAGATAGTAGATACCGTAAAATACAGAACGGAGATTGATAAATATTCCGTATTGGTTTCAAAAGAAACTGTACAGGAAAATGAGTATAACCTAAATATCACCAGGTATGTTGATTCTACGGATGAGCCGGAGAAATGGGATATCCGTGCAACGATGTTTGGCGGTATTCCGGTAAGTGAGGCCGATGCTTTTGAGGAATTCTGGGAGGCGTTTCCAGGACTTAGAGATGCATTGTTTAAAGAAGTGTCAGCGGGATATCTTCAGCCGAGGACAAAGGATATCAAGGGTACAATAGATTCTTTTGAGTCAGTTGAAGCATACAGGGTTACATTTACAAAAGCATTTGCCGGTTTTTATGAGACGCTTAAGGAAGACTTGATCGATGGCATACTGGATGTTGCAGCTGAACAGGAGAAAGAAAAGATTACTGAGGATATTTTTGGCAGGATTGATCGGGTTAAGTTGGCGGATCGATATGTTGCCTATCAGGTGTTTGCAAAATACTGGGATATTATCTCTGCGGATATAGAGATGCTCCAGACAGAAGGGTTCCAGGTCATTACGCAGGTGGATCCGAATATGGTCATCAAGAAAAACAACAACAAGAATGATGATGACGAAGTGACGGAAGTACAGGATGGATGGAAGGGGCATATCTTACCCTTTGAACTTGTACAAGAAATGCTCATGCCAGATGAGGTTGAAGAAATACGGGTTCTGGAAGAACGCTTGTCAGAGATTGCTGGAGAGTATACTGAGATTATTGATTCCCTCGATGAGGATGAAAAACAGGGTAGCTTCTTAAATGACAGTAATAATGCGTTTGTTTCCAAGGAATTGAAAGCGGCCTGCGATGAAATATTGCAGGATGTGGAGAACGAGGAGATTGATGCTTTGAACAAGTATATGACCATGCCTAAAAAAGAACAACTGGCATTTATCGAGACCTGCACGGATGTGGACTGGGATGTAATCGAAAAGAATAAGGACGGATCCTGCAAGAAGCCGTCGTTAACAAGCCGAATACAGCAGCTAAAGATGGAGTACGAGTTCTCAGAGGATTCGTATGAAGGAAAGCTGTTATCTGCTTTGCGGTTAGTAGATGAGGAAAGTACGGTCAAGAGGAGTGTGAAGCAGAAGAAGGAAGCGCTTCATATCAAAACCAAAAAGGTTATCGAAAATCTTTCCGAAGATGCAGCTCTGCAAATTGTAGAACAGAAATGGATTGCACCACTTGTTAGTGATTTGGATAATATTTCTTCCGCAATTATTACTGATGTGATAAATAAAATGGATTATCTTGCACTAAAGTATTCTACAACCATGCATGATATTCAAAGTGAAAAAACGGATGTTAAATCAAGTTTATCTGAGATGATTGGAATGTTAAGTGCAGATGGTTCGGATTCCGAAGGTCTAATGGAATTTCAAAAAATATTGGGAGGATATGTCCGATGAAAAAAAAATATGCTCCTAAGATTAGAATGAACGGTTTTGATGTGGACTGGGAGAAGAAAAAACTATCCGCTGTGGTTGATGTTTATGATGGTGTACATCAAACACCAAAATATACCAATAAAGGAATTATGTTTTTGTCTGTGGAGAATATAGCAACCCTGACATCGCAAAAGTATATTTCGGAAGATGCATTCGCAAGGGATTACAAAATATACCCGGAACGCGGGGATGTTCTTATGACAAGAATCGGAGATGTAGGAACTACAAATGTTGTAGAGACATCAGAGAAAATGGCTTTCTATGTGAGTTTGGCATTGCTAAAACCAAGAAATGTCGATTCTTACTTTTTAAGCAATGTTATTCAATCACCTTTATTCAAAAGGGAATTAAGAGAAAGAACATTAGTAACGGCTGTTCCGCAAAAAATCAACAAGGATGAAATAGGAAAAGTCGATATAGTGATGCCGGATTCTATAGATGAACAGGTGCAAATTGGATTATATTTTAAGAAAATCAATAATCTTATATTGATACATCAGCGAGAACTTCAAAGACTGGTTTGCCTTAGGAAAGCTATGATAGAGAAAATGTTTCCACATGATGGAGCAGATGTTCCTGCCGTCAGATTTGGCCAGTATAAAGAACCGTGGAGACTCTGTCAGTTTTCTGAAATATTTACGGAGCGGCATATCATTGATACGATATCCGATGAGTATCCGCAACTGGCGTTTACTATCGAAGAAGGCGTAATCAGGCCGGAGGATAAGAAGACTAACAAGCGAGATTTCCTAATTATCGACAAGGCAAATAAAAAGTACCTACAGACGGAATATAATGACATCATCTATAACCCGGCAAATGTGATTTATGGAGCCATTCATCGGAACGCTCTGGGCAAGGGCTGTGTATCTCCGATATACAAGATCTTTTACACAGAGCAGGATTCGACCTTTATGGAGTGCATCGTAAGGCATCCGCGCTTCATTAAAGAAATTTCCCGGAGTATGGAGGGCACAGTAAAGAAGCTTAGGACATTGAAGCCGAAGGCATTCCTGGAAATGAGTGCTTATATTGCACCGACAATAGAGGAACAGCAGCAAATCGGTGAATACTTCCGTCAGATGGATCGACTTATTGAAATTGAGAAGGAAGAACTGGAGAAGATAAAGCATATAAAGAGTGCGTGTATGGAGAAAATGTTTGTGTAGAAGGAGGTGCCGGACGTGATCTTTGATAAAGAGAGCGATTTTGAAGAAGCCGTCATAGGCGTCTTAGTAGAGCGTGGATGGGAGTCAGAGGTGATCCGTCATCCATCGGAAGCAGATCTACTTAAAAACTGGGCGGATATTCTGTTCAATAACAACAGACAGAGAAACTGTCTGAATGAGTGTCCGCTGACGGATGGCGAGATGCAGCAGATCATGGAACAGATCATCAATCTGCGGACACCGCTGAAGCTGAACAGCTTTATTAACGGTCGGAGTGTATCTATTATTAGAGACAATCTGGATGATGAACTGCACTTTGGAAAAGAAGTCAGCCTGAAGATTTATGACCGTCAGGAAATCGCTTATGGTGAGAGCAGATACCAGATTGTTCAGCAACCGCATTTCAATACGAAATCGCCTATTCTGAATGACAGAAGAGGGGATCTGATGCTCCTGATCAATGGTATGCCTGTCATCCATATCGAGCTTAAGAGAAGCGACATTCCGGTAAGCGATGCATATAACCAAATCATAAAGTATTCGCATGAGGGTGCGTTCCGGGGGATCTTTTCTCTGATACAGGTATTCGTTGCAATGGAGCCTGAGGAAGCGGTCTATTTTGCAAATCCTGGAGAGGATGGTGTTTTCAATCCAGCGTTCTTTTTCCATTGGGCGAACTTTGACAATGTGCTTATCAATGAATGGGATAAGGTTACGGCAGGGCTTCTGAATATTCCTATGGCTCATATGCTGATCGGATTCTATACGATTGCTGATACAGATGACAACCTGCTTAAGGTAATGAGAAGTTATCAGTATTACGCTGCAATCGGCATTGCCGATCGGGTAACAAAGAGGAATTGGAAAGAAGATACGCCCGAGACTCAAAGGGGCGGACATGTCTGGCATACAACGGGCAGCGGCAAAACGATGACGAGTTTCAAGTCCGCTCAGCTGATTGCAAGTTCGCATGATGCGGATAAGGTTATATTTCTTGTGGACAGAAAAGAACTGGGTATCCAGTCGCTCAAAGAGTACAGGTCATTTGCTACAGAAACGGAGAGCGTACAAGCTACGGAGAATACAGACATTCTGATATCAAAGCTGAAAAGTGATGATCAGGATAATACGCTCATCGTTACATCCATCCAGAAGCTCAGCAATATTTCAGAGGATATGGCAGGGTTGAAGGATGCTGACCTTAAAAAGATCAGGTCTAAGAGGCTGGTCATAATAATCGACGAATGCCACCGATCTACTTTCGGTGATATGTTAACGACAATAAAAGATACCTTCAAGCATGCTATTATTTTCGGATTTACCGGTACGCCGATCCAGGACGTTAATATTAAAAAGGACAGCACGACCACAACTATTTTCGGTAGTGAAATCCATAGATATACACTTGCGGATGGCATCCGGGATAAGAATGTCCTTGGCTTTGATCCTTATATGGTCAAGATATATGACGATGATGAGCTCCGTCAGAAGGTAGCCTTGGAAAAAGCCAAGGCCGAAACGGTAGAAGATGTTATGAAGGACGAAAAGAAAAAGAAGGTCTTCTACAAATGGATGGACTCTTCCCAGGTGAAAATGTACGGGAAGAAGGTTGGCGATAAGTGGGTAAAGGGCATTGAAGATTTCATTCCGAATGAGCAGTACCAGACGGATGAGTACATAATGGGGGTTATTTCGGATATTAAGAAGAAGTGGCTTATATACAGCCGTGGTGGCAAGTTCCATGCGATATTTGCTACATCCAGTATCCCTGAAGCGGTACGGTATTGGAGGCTGATGAAAAAGGAAATGCCGGATCTGATGATAACGGCAATGTTTGATCCTACGATTGATAATGAGAGCGGCACCGGATCTCTGGATAAGGAAGACGGTATCGTGGAGATGTTGGAAGATTATCGGGATCGGCTGGGGCAGACATTTACAATACCGACGTATGACAAGTTCAGGAAAGATGTGAGCCTGCGGCTTGCGCATAAGAAGCCGTATGAAAGATTGGAACCAGATCAGCAAATAGACATTCTGATTGTTGTAAATCAGATGCTTACCGGATTTGATTCAAAATGGGTGAACACTCTTTATCTGGATAAGGTGATGGAGTATGAAAACTTAATCCAGGCATTTTCGAGAACCAATCGACTGTTCAACGAATCAGAGAAGCCTTTTGGTATCATAAAATACTATCGAAGTCCGAATACGATGGAGAAAAACATCGAAGCGGCGGTAGAGGCTTATTCCGGCAATATCCCTACGGGGCTATTCGTGGACAAGTTGCCGAGGAATCTGCGTAATCTTAATAGGACATTTGAAAAGATTAAGGAAATATTTGATGCTGGTTCCATTAACAACTTTGAGGAGCTACCAGAGGAACCGTCTGAGAAACGGAAGTTTGCCAAGACATTTAATCAATTCGACACCTATCTTCAAGCAGCTAAGATACAGGGCTTCAACTGGAAACAGCGAGTGTATTCTGCTGAAGACGGAACGGATATAGAGATGCTATTCGATGAAATGACGTATCTGATCTTGTTAGCAAGATATAAGGAGATGGCAGGAGGTGGTTGCGGAGGTCACTGCGGGGATGTTCCGTATGATGTAAAAATTCATATCACAGAGTATGACACGACAAAGATTGATGCCGAGTATATGAATACTCGTTTTGAAAAGTTCCTCAAGCTGATTCAGGGTGAGTATGATCAAGAAACGCTGGACAAGACGTTGACTGATTTGCATAAGTCGTTTTCCATGTTGTCAGCAGAGGAACAAAAGTATGCAAAGGTTTTCCTTCATGATGTGCAAGCCGGTAATGCAAGAATTATTCCGGGTAAGTCTTTCCGCGAGTATATATCTGACCTGATGAAGGGGGCTGAAAACGCAAGGATCAAGCGGGTGGTTCGCAGACTGGGATGCTATGAGAGGCTTTTGCGCGAAATGCTGGCAAAGAAAGTCACGAAGGAAACCATAGAGGCACATGGTAAATTTGATGAACTGAAGGCGAGCGTGGATAATAGTAAGGCAACAGAATTTTTTACTGTTGTGGAGCATCAGAATTTCCGCCAGTCAAGGCTTGCAATGTTAGTGGATGCTTATCTGCGGTATTTTCTTCTTTCGGGCGGGCAGGATCCATATCCTGAGAATGAATTTGACAGGAAACATAAGACGAAAGTCGAAACGGTATCTATGGACACCGACAGTAATTCGAAGCCGGTGGGAGTTGTGCTGACAGATGAAGTGATGGAAGGAAAAACTATCACAACATCCGTCAAAAAAGCAAAGCTCAAAGAATGGTATTCAGAGAGCAAGGCTCTTGCCTGCATGGTGGATACCGATTGTTTCGCATATGTGGATAATAAGCTCTGTGTTTATGATAAGAAATATCTGGAACGAGATGATAAGGGAAAACTGTTTTTTACAGAATATGCCAAAGCACATGAGGAAGAATGCTTCCTGCAGTTTGTAATGGATAAAGAGACGGGTGAGCTCCACTACATTACCCTGCCGAGCTCTATGGCAAGCAAGACCTTCAATTATTATGATGAGCTTTCGGCATTATCGGATGATGAGAAATTGAGCCTTGGTCTTGTGAACGAGATTGCGCGAGAGATGCTAGCTGCGATAAATGGCATGGAATTCGGAGAAGCACTTGCGACGTTGATGGACAAGAAGATTTGTAATGTATCGTTTCGAACGCTTAAGTCGGTAACCGGACTTGATAATACGACTGTCAGCAATATGAAGAAAGGAAAGAATCTCACAAAAGAGAATGTCGTTTCCTGTTGCTTGGGAATTCATATTCCGTTCAGGTTAAGCAATAGATTGTTGCAGTTAGCGGAGAGACCATTGGACTTGACGCTTCCGGGAGCTAAGGGTGAAGAGAATACCATATATGACCAAATACTGCATCTGTATTGGGCAGAGGATTATTCTGATACTTATGCGCAATTGGTGGCGATTCATTATGAACATTTGATACATCAACCACCCATCAAATAATGATAATAAATAAGCAAAAAAGTAGACTGGAGAAATCCGGTCTATTTTTTACTTAAATTTTTTTGTAGAACTTTCTTCAACAGTCTAATTCCAATTTATAGGGCTTTGCGGAGTAATTAGATTCCGCAGAGCCTTTTTACATCATTTTTCCGTAGAACTTTCTACAACGGGCAAAAAAAGCAAATATGGTAACTTTCAAATGTAATCAATAAAACAAATCTCATTTAGTCCGAATAGCGCTATAAGGACGATGGGATGCATAAGAGTTCCAAACACAGCAATAACAGCTGTGTTTGAAGCGAAGATGCACCCACCGTTGCTTTTGTGCGCCTATTTCGGCAAATCAGAGCCTGTGGTTCATCTTCAACCACAGGCTCTTTTTGTGTCCCACCGTCCTCCATTCGGACAGAAAGGACACTGCAATGAAGAATGAAACAAAAAAGCGCAAAAGTGGATTCAATCCGAACTGGGGCTGTTATTTTACCGCGGACGGTAAATATTACTGCTATGAACGCTGGGACGATGAGAACAAGTGCATCATTACCAAGAAGTTGAAGATCGGTAAGGGCTTGTCGCTTGAACTGCCTATCATGCTTGATGAGTCTGACCACGACATGAATTTGCAGGATCGCTATGAGAGCGAACAGCACGATCTATTGTTTGATACAAAAGTAGTAAATTACAAGGCAAACAATTCTATGGGAAGAGATGACTATAGGGAAGAACGAGTGAAAAGGGCGGTAAAAAAGTATGGAAAAACACTATGGCATTATACAGATATAAATGCATTATGTGGGATTATTGGCAAGAAAGAGATTTGGTTTGGCAGTGCAGAACATATGAATGATCGAGAAGAATTAATAGGGTTTATAAACGATCTGGAAAAAGAGGTGTATGCATGCATTGATTCAGCTAATAAGGAAAAAGCCAATGATGTTTTTGGGCAAATCAAAGATAGATTGCAAAAAGAATATCCATATATATTTTGCGTATCCAAAGCACGTAATGATGCAGCACAATGGGATAGGTATGCATGTGGTGGACAAGGAGTAGCGATTGTATTTAATACAGCAATGTTATTTAAGCTTATTTTTTACAATCAGATCATTATGAATGAAGAATATTATGGTTATTGTGCCAAGCAACATAAAATGAAAGAGCTGTTACGAGATTATATTCGATATGATAAGATGGACGATTTTTCAAATTTAAACGGTTTGATTGATAATTTGTTGTTATGTGCAATGCTTCATAAGCATGAAAGTTTTTCGACGGAGCAAGAAATAAGGATTTCTCCACTTTTTGTTAATGAAAATGATAAGCATCTTCAATGTAAAATACTTAATACTATTAGACAGGTCTATATTTTGAATTTAACAGAATTGTGTGAAAAAGAAGGAATAGACTTTGAAGATTTATTCGACTCTATCGTTATTGGACCTACATCAAAACAAACCGTAAGAGATTTGCAGTTTTATTGTAAAAATAACGGGTTGCTAAAACTTGCAAACAAAGTGAAGAAATCAGATTGTCCATTAAGATAAGGGCAAATAAGATGTGCATATATTTAAGAATCATAGAAAACAAGGCAGATTACCTAATTGAGGTGAAATGCCTTGTTTTTGGTAAGTAGTTTATAACTTGGGATTCCTTCGTCTCAGCTTCCGATGTTCTTTTGCAGGTTTAGACCGGGAAAATATTTCTTTTAATGTCTGCTTTTCTTCCACAGAAAGCTGAGAGACTTTCATCTCCAGATTTTTGCAGAAAAGAAGCAAAAGACCATTTATATAAGCATCATTTGATGACTCTGCATCGTCATCTGCGGTAGTAGGTATTTGAGATGTAAAGTCATCAATGATATTTTTGACCATGCTTTGATAGTCAATGTTGCTGGCAGTATTTAAGAACGCTGGTACATCTTAAGAATTCTCCGACAGGAGTAAATATTATTTTATTCAGTGATAATGTTGGAAATAATAAACTTCACAACATAGAATATACGGATTTCTGTAAGGAATATCCAACTGTAAAACTGTCAATGAAGAAGACTGGCGGCATATTTCATGATCGGTTTATCGTGTTGGATTATGGAACGGCGGATGAGAGAGTCTTTCTGTGTGGCGCTTCTTCCAAGGATGCTGGGGCTAGAATAACAAGCATCGTTGAGGATTATGGAACAGCCAAATACAACTCTGTTGTTGCAGGATTATTGAAAAATTCGCCATTAGTATTACCAAAATAGGAGTGTGAGACTATTGAAGAAGAAAACAAGATGTTACATATATACTCGTGTATCTACAGCCATTCAGGTTGATGGCTATAGTCTTGATGCACAGAAGGACAAGCTAAGAAAATATGCAGAATTTCAAGATATGGGGATTGTAGGAGAATATTCTGATGAAGGACATTCAGGTAAGAATATAAAAGGCCGCCAGGAATTTATGCGGATGCTGAATGATATTGAAGATGGCAAGGACGGAGTTGATTTCGTCCTTGTATTTAAATTATCACGATTTGGCAGAAATGCAGCAGATGTGCTCAGCTCTTTACAGCTTATGCAGGATTATGGTGTGAATCTTATCTGTGTAGAAGACGGAATTGACAGCTCAAAAGAAGCCGGTAAACTGCTTATATCTATTATTGCTGCTGTAGCAGAGATGGAACGTGAGAACATAAGAGTACAGACGATGGCTGGACGTGAGCAAAAAGCCAGAGAAGGAAAATGGAACGGTGGATTTGCGCCTTATGGATATAAGCTGGAAAATGGAGAACTTGTCATTGCAGAGGATGAAGTGGAAATTATTCAAATGATTTTTGATCGGTATATTCATACCAATGATGGAATCAATGGCGTTGCCAATTATTTGAATAATCATGGTTATACAAAGAAATTACGTCAAAACGGAACAATTCCCGGTTTCTCATCAAGTTTTATCAAAAAGATTATTGATAACTCGGTATATATGGGGAAGATAGCATACGGACGCAGGCGTACCGAAAAGAAAACAGGAACCCGTAATGAAACGCATGTAGTGGAACAATCAGAGTTCCCTGTATATGAGGGAATTCATGAAGCAATTATTTCTGAAGAGGAATGGAATCTTGCACAGGAGAAACGCTCTAAAAATAATTATAGAAGAGAAAAGATTCATGATCCGGAGCATGCACATATTTTGTCAGGAATATTGAAATGTCCATGTTGTGGAAAAGGAATGTATGGCAACATTGCAAAAGCAGGGCGGAAAGATAAGAAAACCAGATATTACTACTATTGCAAGAATACAGTAAATGCTACAGGACATAAATGCACTTTTCGATGTAACATTGAACAGTCTCAAATTGATGATGTGCTTGCAAAATTGATTACGGCAATGACTAGGGAAGGAAAATTCAAGGATGCCATTCAAGACAGAATCGGGGCAACAGTTGATACTTCTGATCTGGAAAAGCAGTTATCTGTATTGATAAATCGTTTTTGTCATTCACGACATTTTTTTGTCATTTCATGTCATCTTTCGGTTTTTCTGTCCGAAAACGTGTATACTGCTGTATAGCCAAACAGCGATTTTGAAAGATTTGACAGAAAAGGAGAAAAGAATGATGAAAAAATTTATGGCACTGATGATGAGTATGATGCTGGTGTTATCCCTGACAGCTTGCGGAGACACGGAGGAGACTACAAGTGATGCAGCTCCCGTAGAAAGTGTAGCAGAAGATGTTGCCGAGTCCGTGGAAGAGGAAATTGCAAGCGAGGAAGAAGCAGATACTGTTTCCAGCTTATGGGATTTAGCCAATGCAGAGACTCCGGATTTAGCAGGAACTACCTGGAGTCTTGTCGGCGGGTGCTTAGATGGCGTAGAGATGGAGCAGGAAGACCTGGATGCTACGCTGGAGATGTATGGTGGAAAACTGGAGCTGGCATTTGCTGAAGATGGAACAGCACAGATGGTACAGGGTGCCGGTGCATGGGATGGTACTTATGAGTATCTGGAAGATGGCGGTATCAGCATGAATATTGATGCAGACGGAACTGCTTTGGATTATACCGGAATCTTCTCCATGGTTGGAGACCAGCTTGTATTAATGCTTCTGAATGCAGGTGATGACGAAGGATTAAATGGTCTGTACTTCGTTCAGTAAGAGCATACACGAAAGAAAACAATTCCAGACAGCGGATGCGGGATAATCCGTATACGCTGTTTGTGTATTAGAAAGACTAAATAAATCATAAAAGATGAAGGAGGAGTTCGTATGGGTTTGTTTTCCAACAACAAGAAAGTGTGTCCGTTGTGCGGAAATCCTACGCCCAGATTATTGGCGTTAAAGGTGGAAGATACCCCGCTATGTAAGGAGTGTGAACGCAAAATTGATTTACCCCAGGGGGCAATCAATGAGATGAATCTGGAGCAGGTGAAACAGTACATGGAAATTTATGACCAGAATGGGGAATTACGGGATAGTTTCCAGGGAGATTACCGCCTGAATTTTGGCTTTTTAAGCGCCACCTTAGTTCTGGATGTAGCTCAGAGACTTTTCCGGTTAAGGGATGATGAAAATGCATGGGTCATGGATGCTGACAATTTGAAATCCTTTCGTGTTCTGGAAGATAGCAGGGTTTTATTTGAGGGAACCCCCAGTGGTCTGAAATGGTATGAGAGTAATGTCTACGAGAAAGCCAATGCCATGTCCAGTGCGATTACACAGTTTGAAATGCGGCTGCGGGATTACGAATGGCAGGAAAGGATGGATAGGGATCAAGACGATAACGAGAAAATTCATCGTTTCCGCCCCACTTTTGATATGCCGAATCCCTTCAAGAACTTTTATGTAGAACTGACCTTGGATCATCCCTATTGGAAATCTTTCAGAGGGAAATTGGGGGCTCCGTCCTTTGACAGAAACTATCCAAGTGTGGATGGATATTTGAGTGAATATGACAGCAAAGTGGAAGAAATGCATGTGCTGGCACAGAACCTTATGCAGATTATGAATCCTTCTGCACCAGAGATACGAGAGGAAATTGGGAAAACAAAAACAGTAGCAAGTCAGATTATTCCGCCGGTCAGTGGCGCAGATGAAATCCAGAAGTATAAAGCCTTACTTGATTCCGGTGCCATTACCGAGGAAGAATTTGCAGCGAAGAAAAAGCAGTTATTGGGGATTTAGCCGATGAAAAGAACAAAATGGTTAGCACTTTTACTTACCGGGGCAATGACCCTTTCCCTCACAGCCTGTGCGGATGAAGAGGTCGAGGATGTCAGCACTGATCTGACAACAGATGCAGGAACCGCAGCAGACAATACAACGGACAATGGAGATATTGCGCTGGAAGATGGTAGCTGGGCAGTTTACTGGTATCTCTGTGGCAGTGATCTGGAGTCCAATGGTGGATTTGCCACCAATGATCTCAGCGAACTGATGGAAGTAGAACTGCCGGAAAATGTGAATGTGGTCATAGAAACCGGAGGCTCTGCCGTCTGGCAGAATGACCTGATGGATGCAGACAAACTGCAGCGCTGGCTTTATAACAGCGAGGGACTGCAGCTAGTGGACGAACAGCCTTCTGCCAGCATGGGCGAGGCACAGACTCTGGCGGATTTCCTTTCCTTTGCAAAGGAGAATTATCCGGCAGAAAAAACAGCAGTGGTATTCTGGAATCACGGTGGTGGCTCCGTAACCGGAGCAGCCTTTGATGAAATCTACGGCTATGATTCCCTCACTCTGGATGAAATGTATCAGGCATTTTCCAGTGTCTGGAATCCTTCCATGGAGAAACAGCCTCTGGAACTGATTGGTTTTGATACCTGTCTGATGGCAACGGTGGATGTGGCATATACCTTCGCAGATCTGGCACACTATCTGGTAGCCTCTGAGGAAACAGAACCTGCCAATGGCTGGTATTATTCCCAGTGGGTAGGTACTCTGGCGCAGAATCCGTCCATGAATGGCGAGGAACTGGGCAAGGTGATCTGTGATGCTTATTACGCAGGATGTGAGGAAGTGGGCACCCAGGATAATACGACCCTTTCCCTTACCGACCTTACCAAAGTACAGACCTTGTTAGATGCCTATGATACCTTTGGTGCCGAGGCTCTGGCAGCAGCCTGTACCGATCCCGGATTTTTCTCCCAGTTTGGACGTGTAGCTGCCCAAAGTGAGAACTACGGTGGTAACACCAAAGAGCAGGGCTACACCAACATGGTGGATTTAGGACACATGGCTAGACAGAGTGTGGGCATGTTAGGATCAGCACAGGAGGTATTAGATGCACTGGATGACTGCGTGCTTTATCAGGTAGGCGGTCAGTATCGTACTGAGGCAACCGGACTTTCCTGCTATTATTCCTACAACGGTGATGTGGAGGATTTCAACAGCTATGCAGGTCTGGGAGCAGGCGTTGCTTTCAAATATTTTTATTCCTATGAACTGACAGGAGAACTGGACAATTCCGGTATGGCTTACATTGCGGATATGGATTTTGAGGAACTGCCGGAGGTCAAGAACCTGTTAAGCACCGACTGGGATGGTGCGCCTCTGGATTTGGACGAGGATGGTATATCCTTCTTGACCCTGGGACCGGAAGCCAATGATATTCTGGCAGGCATCGGATTCTCTCTTTATTATGTGGATGAAGAAAGTGATATGATGTTGCTGCTGGGAACCGACAATGATATGAATGCGGACTGGGACAACGGTGTATTTTCCGATAATTTCCGTGGTGTTTGGGGAAGTATTGACGGAAACATTGTCTATATGGAACTCAGCTATGAGAGTGAGGATTATAATTTGTATGCCATTCCGGTGCTTTTAAACGGCGAGGAATATAATCTGCAGGTAGTATACGACTTTTCTACGGATGAATGGAATGTCCTGGGAGCAAGACAAGGAATTGATAACAGTGGTATGGCGGACAAAGAGCTGCGGCTTTTGCAGGAAGGGGACGAGATTACCACAATCTGGTACATGTCAACGGCCTCCGGTGATGACGAATTCGAGCCTTACACCGCCGCCACCGTTACCGTGACAGCAGATACCGCCTTTGGCGAAATGGAACTGCCGGATGGAAGTTATTCCATGGTTTATGAGATGCGTGACGCTATGGACAATTACGCGTACTCTGAACCGGTTACCTTCGACTGTGCCGATGGTGAAATCTATACGACCATCTATGTGGACTAATTGTTACTGGAACGAGCTACGAGAAATTAGTAACAGCTCATCTCATAAAACAAGATGCTTTCGCATAAGATAAAGGAAAAGAAATGCGGGAGTAGATGATATGAATGCCAGAAAATGGATCTTCCTAACGTTTGTGGGTTGTCTGCTTCTCTTGGCAGGACTTTATCATATACAGGCGTCTGCGGCAGAAAATGCCCGGACGCCTGTTATGCGTGAGGAAAAGAAAATTGCCTTGACGTTTGATGATGGTCCCCATCCGGTATACACGGAGCAGCTTTTGGATGGATTGAAAAAGCGGAATGTGAAGTCGACCTTTTTTATTCTGGGGGAGCAGGCGGAACTGTATCCGGACATTGTGAAACGGATGCGGAAGGAAGGACATCTTATCGGAAACCATACCTATTCCCATCTTCAGTATTCCTCATCCAGAGAGCTTGAGTTTGGGCAGGAACTGGTGAAGACCAATGAAATCTTAAAGGATATTACCGTACAGGATTGAGGGTTTTTCTACATCATTCGTCAAAGGTGTGCTGGACAATCCGATATATTGCGGTAAGCTTGCATTTGGAAGAAGAAAAAACGAAAAGATTCCGGGAACAAGGAATGAATACCATATTGTAAAACAAAAAGATTATATGCTGAATGATGGAATCCATGAGGCAATCATATCAGAAGAAATGTGGAATCAGGCACACAGAAAGCGTCAGGAGACAGGTGTTTTAAAAGAATACGGATTTAATCTGAATCAGTTAACGGGTGACACACTAGAAAGCAATACTGACGGCGCTATTCTGTACCAGTATCTTGAAAAAAATCTGCAACGTGCAAAAGTTGCCCCGGAAGTAAAAAAAACAGCGTGTGCTGAATCAATTTACACTGATAAAGGACAGACCGCAATTAAACACAAAGCGTCAAGATTTGGGTGATAAAACACCTCTGAAATATTTTGCAGAGTATATCAACAATAATATTTTTCAGGCGATTATATCAAATGGACGTGAAGATTATCTAGGACGTTTTTATGGCGAATTTGTTTCTTATTCAGGCGGTGATGGTCAGGCTTTGGGCGTTGTGCTTACACCTCGGCATATTACGGAATTATTTTGTGAATTAGTGGATTTGAAACCTACTGATGTTATATTCGACCCATGTTGCGGCACAGGTGGATTTTTGATTTCCGGAATGCATAAAATGTTGCGTGCTACAAAGAACGCTGCAGAACGCAAACACATTAAGCAAAGAGAATTTTCATTGTTTTAGCTCGAATTGTTCATATACAGAAATTTAATATGATTATAAATGTGAAGAGCTGAAATGGAGTTGGATGAACTGGATTTGACTTCAACGGAAAGTAAAGCAACTTATGCGAAGAATAAGGATTATGCCTTAAAAGAGCATGGGTTGAAGGTTTCTAATCTGTATATTTCACAGATAAAAAGGAAATGTGGAATAGAGGTGGGGGAGAACTATAATTTGCCTAAGTCGGAAGATAACAGACAGCTACAATGTCCGGTGGAGAAGGAAAAAGCGATTAAGGATGCGCTGGAGCATTTTGTGATGGATATACAAAATGCGTATCTAGCAGAGGACACTGTGAGAAATCTATAAAAGAAATTTTCCGGGTACAGAAAGCTTGGAAATATATAAGCGGATTTTTTTGAATCGAAAATATTGCCTTTTCCGTAGCGAGGCTGTATCATCAAGAAAAGAATTATCGGAATTATCTTGAAAAGATGCAGAAGTGACTAAGGAAGGAGGGAAGCTTTGAATAAGGAATTTGAACGCTGCTGCACATTTCTTGCTGAGATGATAGAGAAGTACGGTCTGGATGTTTTACGTGATATAGCTGTAGAGCTTCAGTTTGCTCCGGAAACTTGGCGTGATGATGCAGAAGGAAAAAGACTTCGGTATGAGACTTATGCGAAGAGATTTCTGGAGCGGTTTAAGGAAGCTGCATAAGGATTACCGGCATCCTGCGAAATTTGTATCAAGTTTTCATCGAAAACTTGATATGTAGACCGAGTCATTTGCGAAGCAAATATTGCATGGCGAGGGTTCGTTGATTGAGTGGGATGTATACATACGTTAGAGCGTTCAAAAAGAAAAAGATATAAAAAACGATTGAATTTTTGGAAAGCTGGGCATATTATAATAGCAAATATATTTCTTTGATAAGTTGGTGGAAGATGTATAGAACCTATTGACTTTTGAAGGAAGATTTGCTAAGCTCTCTATAGAGAAAGTTTACCACTGACCGATAGGTGGTATATAAATGGTCGGGTTGAAAGTTTACCGCTGACCAATATGCGGTATATAAATGGTTGGGTCGAAAGTATTGTCCTCCACCAGCTCTGGTGGAGGATTTTTTTACCAAAGGGTGGATGTACATGAAGAAATCAGGATTTTATATTATTAAAGATTCCTTTTTTGTGGACATGAATGAACCATATCTTAAAGGGAATAAAGAGGGTAATAGACCTCATTATTATTGCTTTGAGGATTCGGTTTCCGGTTTGTATTGGATGATTCCGTTATCAAGCAGAATAGATAAGTACAAAAAAATTGTTGAAAATAAGAAAAAAGCTGGAAAACCTTGTGATATTATACATATTGTGAAGTTGGATGATGATAGAGAAAGTGCTTTTTTGATCCAGGATATGTTTCCGATTACAGATGAATATATTGAACGGGAATATACGATTGCAGGAAATCATTTGATGTTAACCAGTGAGCATACTGTAAAGGAAATTGAGCAAAAGGCAAGAAAAGTGATGGGCATGTTAAAGAGAGGTGTTAAATTTACACCTACACAAGCGGATGTTATGAAAATAATTGAGAATTTAACAGAGAAATAATGGCCGTAGAGAGGCAAGGGTAATGCCTTAATCCAAATATCTCATTAGCGGGTAGACAGTCAGAGTGATGGCTGTCTATTTTTTTGTTGAATTATAGTTGGAACAGCGGTATGATTTTGTTGGGACAATGGAGGGGCTTGTGAAAACAGTAGCATTGATTGGAGGTTTACATGGAAATTTCAAAAAGCGATTGGAAATTATTCATAGCATGCATTGCTGAATGGCAGGAAAATTATATGGAACATTTAGTGAAAGAATATATTGATATGTTGAATGGAAACGGAAATGCCTCGGATAAGTTCTGGGAGCTGGAAGAGCGAATAAAGAAGGATAATAGTGGAAGTGTTGGAAAAACTTTTTATCATAAATATGAATTTATCGCAAGTGACCATGTAACGGCATTAAAATCTGACAGACTAAATGAGTATAGTTATTTATTCGTGGCTACGATAGTGCAAACTTGATCCGGGAAATACAGAGCTGCTTGCACAAAAGCAGAAGCTTCTTGCTGATGCAGTTGGTGAAACCAAGGAGAAGTTAGCCACTCTGAAAACTGCCGCTGAACAAGCAAACACAGTTCTCGCAAATGGTGACATTTCTCAGGAGCAGTATGACGCACTTCAAAGAGAAATCATTGAGACAGAGCAGGAGTTGGAAAAGCTAGAAACACAAGCAAACCACCAGTTATGAATGTGATACGAAATTTAAAGCAGACGAGGAAGAAGTGCAAAAACAAATTAAAATGAAGAAAACGACGGAATAAACCGTCGTTTTTTATTTGTTTAGTTTCTTTTTGCGGTAGGCAAGAGGGGTAATGCCGTATTCGTTTTTGAAAGCTCTTTGAAAATGCGGCTGACTCGAAAAGTAAAAGAAATTGCTTATATCGGCAATGGACTTATTGGAATAAGCAAGCAGTTGTTTCGATTCCTGTAATTTTGCTTTTATGATATATCGGGCAATCGTTTCGCCTGTTTCTTTTTTGAACTGTTCCATAAACATGGAACGGCTTTTATAAACGTGCTTCAAAACGTCGTCAACGCCTATGGGTTGGTTGGTATGAGTTTTTATAAATTGTAGCGCGGAATATACTTCGTCGGAATAGGCTTCGGGATGTTTTTGATCGGCAACTCTCTGTGCAAAATCTATAATCGCATTATACCTTAATTCATTTACTTGATTAACTGAAATACAACGCTCACATTCTTGCGTGTATAGGTCAATAAGCTGATATGTTTGTTCTATATCGAGATTGCCTTTAATTGCCCCGGCTTTACCGACAAGTGCTATAAATCCTATAAAAATGTTCTTTGATTGACGAAGCGCATCGTCGGCAAGTTTGCCTTCGGGAGTGGGGGTATTGGCAACCGTTTTGAAAAATGCCGCAAGTCCTTCCACGTCGCCGTTTCTAACATAACTTAAAAGCCGCTGTTCAAGGTTATAAGTACCGTGAATAAAGTCATCTTCTTTCCAAATTTCTTCGGTGTATTTTTCGGGAACTTTGAAGTCATTGTTTTGACTATTAAAGAAATCAACTACAGATATTTCTTCTCTGTTAATTAAATAATGTACAAGACAAATGAAATTGAGAAATTTATTATATGAAATTCGCGGGATATTCCCGATAAATTCTTTCAGCGAATCAAGCTCGTTCCAATCAAGATTATGCTCGTGAATTAAAGATGCAAAAAGGTCATCCGATATTTTCTTATTTTTGAACGGCCCTACCAAAATTAGCGTTTTTTCGTCGTTGGTTTTAATTGCACCGTACAAACCCGCATAACCTGAAACAAGCGAAGGATTGCTTTCGCCTGTAACTCTATTTGCAATGTGTCGGAATACTTTTTCATAACCGGGATATGAGCAGTTAAATTTAATGACTTCGTTCCTGTCATTAAAGCAGATAATCGGTAAGTTATACGAAGCATATAAAAGCTCGCAAGTTTTAAGCAGATTATTAGTTTCCATAGACGCCTCCCGTATTATTATATAATATCTTGGACTTTAATGCAATATTCTTTATTTGAGAACTTTGTATAATGTAGGCAGAGCGGCAACTTTTATAGAAATTCTTGTCGCGTTGGAGGGAAAATGAGAGTAGAGTTCAATGACAATTGGATATTAACGAAAGGTAACGGCGAAGAAAAAATCGTTCGGCTTCCGCATGATGCGATGATTGAAGAAAAGCGTTACGAGAATTGCGTGAACGGTAAACAATGCGCTTTCTTTCCGGGCGGTAAATACGTTTACCGTAAGTCTTTTAATGTTGTCAAAGAAAATTTGCACAAATATACCGCTCTGCTGTTTGAGGGCGTTTATAGGTACGCAGCGGTTAAACTGAACGGGGAAATAGTCGGAACAAACATAAACGGTTTTTCAGATTTCACGGTAGAACTTACAGGCAAGCTCATTGAGGGCGAAAACGTATTGGAGGTTATAGCCGATAACACGCTTACACCTAATTGCCGTTGGTACACAGGTAGCGGAATATATCGCCCCATACAGTTAATACAAAAAGAATATAACGAAATTAAAAGCGTGAGAGTAACCACGCTTTCCGTTGAACCTGCAAAAATTGAAGTTGATATTTTATCAGAATCGCATCCGTATGTAGAAATCTATGATGGGGCAATTTTGCTCTATAAAGGGGAATCGGGCGAAATAGAACTCGAAAATGCAAAACCTTGGAGTGTAGATAATCCGTACTTATATAAATGCGTGGTGAGAACGGATAAGGACTGTGAGGAAGTTAAATTCGGCATACGCAAGGTAGAGATTATTCCAGAACAAGGTTTGTTCGTAAACGACGAAAAAACATTATTGCGGGGCGGCTGTATTCACTCTGATAACGGAATATTAGGTACGTGTTCGTTCAAAGAAGCTGAATACCGCAAAGTTAAAATATTAAAGGAAGCAGGATATAACGCTATCCGTTGCGCCCACAATCCCTGTTCAAGGTATTTCTTACAGGCTTGTGATGAACTCGGAATGTTTGTATTAGATGAAGCCTTTGACGGTTGGTATATACCAAAAGAATATCACGATTATTCAAGGGATTTCAATTCCGATTATAAGTTTACACTAATGCGGATGGTTGAAAAAGACTATAATCACCCGTCTGTAATAATGTATTCGATAGGCAACGAAGTATCGGAAACGGCAGAGGATAAAGGTATTCAACTCTGCGGGAAGATGCGTGATTTTGTAAAGTCTTTGGATAGTACCCGCCCTGTAACTTGCGGTGTAAATCTTTTGATTGATGTGTACGCACAAATGGGCGTTGGTATTTACAAAGACAAAGGCGAATACAAAAGAGAGCCGTTACCCGATAAAACCAAAAAGAAAAGAGAGAAAAAAAGCGGATCAACATTTTTCAATGCAATGGCACAGAAACTCGGCGGACTAATGTTCTATATGAGTAAGCTGAAAAAAGCCGAGAAAGTTGCTCTGAAAGTTGCAGATAATATTGATATTATCGGTTTGAATTACGGCTCGTCGAGATATGAAATCGACGGTAAAAAATATCCCGAAAGGATGATGCTCGGCACGGAAACTATGGTAAAAGACTTGCCGTATAATTGGTCGAAAGTCAAAGATATACCGGGACTGATTGGCGATTTCGTGTGGGCGGCTTGGGACTATCTCGGAGAAGCGGGAGTCGGCGATTGGACTTATTACAGTTACAAAGGTTTGCCGCTGTTGGCAGGTTCGGGAACGATAGACTTGGAAGGCAACATTACAGCCGAAAGCGAATTTATGAAACGGGTTTGGGGACTTACGAAAGAGCCGTATATCGGCGTAAGACCACTCAATCATCGAAAGGAAGTTCCGTTCAAAAGCGCATGGAGATTTACGGATTGTATTGCGAGTTGGAATTGGCAAGGCTATGAGAATAAAAAGGCAGTAGTGGAAGTTTATGCCGACGCGCAGTACATAGAATTGTATCTGAACGGGAATAAAGTAGGCAGAAAAAGAGTTGAAGATTTTGTTGCCTTGTTCAAAGTGAAATATAAGAGCGGAACGCTGAAAGCTGTTGCTTTGGACTCGAATAAACGTGAGATAAGTGAAAGCAAGCTATCTTCGGGAAAGAAAGTAACGCTTAAAGTGCAGACTGATAAAACAAAACTGAAAACGGGTGAGCTTGCGTTCATACATATTAAATTTGTTGATGAAAACGGTAATATAGTGCCGTATGTAGAACAACAAGTTGACTTGCAGCTTATCGGCGAAAGCGCATATTTACAAGGATTTGGTTCGGCACAGGTAAAGACAGACGAAACTTATAATAACCCTTATCACAACAGTTTTCGTGGCAGTTGTCTTGCGGCAGTTCGGGCGGGGACGATTAAAGGTCAGACAAGGATACTAATTAAAACAAAAAATCATATAACGCAGGAAATTATGATGGAGGTGGAATAAATGGCTAAATTCAGGCTTTTCGGTAATCCTACGGCAGATATTACAAACAGAGAACTTTTGCATCGTGAGATTGCTCGTCAAGTGGCAGCGGAGGGTATGGTTTTACTCAAAAACGATGGGGCTTTACCGCTTAAAGAAAAGAGAATCGCTGCATACGGCGCGGGTGTTCGTATGACGATAAAGGGCGGTACGGGTAGCGGAGATGTTCTGGAACGTTATTCAGTTAATGTTGAAAGCGGATTGAAAAATGCAGGCTTTGAAATTTTGTCCACCCGTTGGCTTGACCGTTTCGATAAACAGTTCGCACAGGAAAAAGAAGAATGGCGGCTCGGAATCGAAGAACGCATTAAAAAGTATAAGATATGGGAAGTGCAGAAAATGTTTGACGAGGTTATACACGTTACCCCGCTCAAATTCCCCATAGGCGATAAGATTCAGGAAGAAGATTTGTGCGAATGCGGCACGGCAATCTACGTTGTAGCTCGTCAGGCGGGCGAGAGTGCAGACCGTCGCAGAGAGGCGGGAGATTTCCTGCTTTCGGATGTCGAGCTGTACAATATCAAACTTTTATCGGAAAGATATAAAAACTTTGTGCTTGTTATTAATTGCGGAAGTCAGATAGATTTAACCGCATTGGACGGAGTAAATATCGGGGCGATCATATTTATGGCGCAAGGCGGAGAAGAAGGCGGAAACGCTCTTGCCGATATTCTTTGCGGCAGGGTTACGCCTTCGGGTAAACTTACCGATTCTTGGGCTTATAAATACGAGGACTACCCTACGTCGGACGAATATGGAATTTTAGGAAATGTACTCGAACAGCAGTATAAAGAGGGCATATACGTCGGCTACCGTTACTTTGATACCTTTGGCGTGGACGTAAGATACCCGTTCGGCTTCGGACTTTCCTATACAAAGTTTGAAATAGCAACGAAAAGTATAGACGCAGAAAAAAGCGTTGTAAAGTTAAAGGTTGCCGTTAAAAACGCAGGAACAGAATATTCGGGAAAGGAAGTAGTGCAAGTCTATCTTGCAAAACCGCAGGGAACAATCAAGTGCGAAAGGCATACGCTTTGCGCGTTTGCAAAGACCAAAGAATTAAGACCGAACGAGAGCGAGGAATTAACTCTCACGTTCGACCTTACCGATTTTGCGGTATATGACGAGCGCGATGCTAAATACGTCTTGCAGAGCGGAAAATACGGCGTATTCATTGGTAATTCCATTAAAGATATAACACCCGTTGCGGTTCTGAATCTCGATGCGGAAGTTGTTACCGAAATTTGCAAAAGTGTGTGCAAAAAACATGGCGAGTTCAATGAGATAACGGCAGACATTAAAGATGAAACGTATTCTGCCGATTTGCCCGTTATCGAAATAAAAGCAGCCGCTATTGCAACAAAGAAAAACGAATATGGAAATTTGTCCCCGATTATAACTACACCGCAGACTGAAAAATATTTGAAAACGCTTTCCGACAAAGACCTTATAGAACTTACGGTAGGCGGCGGATATATGGGACGCAGTTATAACGTAACGCCTTCCGTCGCAGGCAGAACGAGCATCGGTTTGTTAAAGCGTGGTATCCCGAATATCAATTTAAGCGACGGTCCCGCAGGGCTTCGGCTTTCGCCTAAAAATGCCTATACAAAGGGCGGTTCGCCGAGATATATTGACCACGTTCCCGATGATTGGCAATGGGGTTGGATAAAGAAATTTGAAAAATTCTTCCTTGCAAAGTCGAACAAGGGATACAAAGTATATCAGTATATGACGGCTTTCCCTTGCGCCACGCTGCAAGCACAGACTTGGAATATCGAGCTTGTAGAAAAGATAGGCAAGGCAATAGGCGTGGAAATGTTAGAAACGGGTGTAACCGTTTGGCTTGCACCAGGTATGAATATCCATCGCAATCCGCTTTGCGGACGCAATTTTGAATACTATTCGGAAGATCCGCTTGTTTCGGGTATGTTCGCTTCGGCGGTCACGAAAGGCGTTCAGTCGCATAAAGGCTTGGGCGTAACGATTAAGCATTTCTGCTGTAACAATCAGGAAGATAAACGCGAATCTATGTCGTCTAACGTGGGCGAAAGGGCGTTGCGTGAAATATACCTGAAAGGCTTTGAGATTGCAGTTAAGACGAGTGCGCCTAAATCAATCATGACGAGCTATAACAAGCTGAACGGCGTATATACGCCTAATAACTATGAGTTATGCGTTTCTGTTTTGAGAAATGAATGGGGGTATAAAGGGCTTGTTATGACCGATTGGACAGCGACGGGCGACAATAAAGGTAAGCACGAACTCTGTCATAAATGCGGCAACGATTTAATAGAGCCGGGTGGAAAAGCAGTAAGGAAATATTTATTCAAGGCTTATAAGAATAAGCAGCTTGATATGAATCTTGTTAGGGTTGCGGCAGCCAACGTGCTGAATTTGATATTTGAAAGCAACGTGTATGATTTAAGGAGGAACAAATAATGGCAAAAGAAAGCAAAGGGCTTTTGAGCGGCGGCTTGTTTGCAAAGCCGATTATGGACTCACGAGTCAAGACGAGAGCGGTGTCAAAAAAAGAAAAGCTTTTAGGACACTTGTTAGGTCCGCTCGGACTTATTTTCGTTGTCAATACCATTGCCGCGCTTGTTGAAAAATTCTTTACACAGCAGGTAGGCGCAATGTACGGTACGGGCAACGTTGAGATGATTCAGAAAATGGGCGGATATTATGAAGTCATAATGACCGTTACCAAAGTTTTAGGTGTCGGCTTGGGACTTTTAATCGGTTTCTTGCTATCCCGGACAAAATCAAAGCAGGGACGTTTCCGCCCGTGGTATTTGATTTTCGGCTTTATGTCAATTATAGTCGGCGCATTGATATTCCTGTTTCCCGGCACAACGCTCGGCGAGAGCTATTGGTATTATTTCTTCTTTATGCTTGTTTGTTACAATACGGTAGGCTGTTCATTTTTCTACACGTTCAGAGATAATATTGTGTCTGTATCCACGCGAGATCCGAAAGAAAAGGCACAGCTCACATTTATTCGTAAGATGTCTTGGACGCTTATCTCGGGTATTCTTATCGGAATGCTTGTTAGTTCCGTCGTGTTACCCTTCTGGCTTGAAAAAGATATTAGAGGTTATTCGATACTTTTAATCGTCCTTTCGGTTGTTGCCATTCCGCTGTTCCTTATGGAGTATTACTACACGAGAGAGCGCATAATCGAGGATGTTGCGGAAGAAGTAGAGGATGAAAACAAAGTGCCGTTAAAGGCTCAAATGAAGGCACTTTTTACAAATAAGTATTGGATTATACTTACGGTTCTTGCTTTGATACAAGGCATTGTAGATTCGTTTAAGGGTGGCAACGTTCAGTATTTCTACATAAAGTTTGTGCTTGGCGGTGCGGAAAACGGCTCAATGTATATGCTGTATCAGATAATAACGGGCGTTCCGCTTGGTCTTGGTGCAATTATAGCGTATCCCCTTGCTAGAAAATTCGGTATCAAGAATATTACGTTTGCAGGCTACGCATTGGTATTGATCGGAAGCGTATTGGGTTGGATAATGTCTGATAATATTCCTGTCGCTATGGTTGCGGGATTTTTAAGGCAGTTCGGCATGATTCCCAATGCGTACATATTTGCAACGCTTATGTGCTATGCGTTTGACAGTATCGAATATAAATCGGGTTTCAGAGTGGAAGGCTTGCTTGCTACGGCAATTGTCGGGGCGATTATGGGATTGATATATGCGCCGTTTGCGGGTGGTTATGAATCCACGATATTAAAGCTCGGCTTTGTAGATGCTGAAGGAGTCGTAGCTTCCGAAGCCGTAAAATCGTTTATGTCGCTTTCGTTCTATTTGTTCGATATTATTATGGCAGTTGCTTTCTTGGCTTTAATTCCGTTTGTCAACGTAGAAAAGAAACTTCCCGAAATCAATGCAGAGCTTTTGCGCCGTAAGAAGGAAGCTGTTATTGCAAAAGGCGAAGTGTGGCTTGAACCCGAAGAACAGGACAGAGTGGAAAGAGAGCAGGCAGAAAGAGAAGCGGAAGAAAACCGTATTGCAGACCTTAAAGACCATTGCGCAAGGAAAGGACTTGATTTTGAAACGGAAAATGCCAAGTATCTTGCAAAACAAGAAGAAAAGCGTAAGAAATGGGAAGCAAAGAAGAAAACAAAAAAGAAGGGCAACGATACAAACAAAAATAATTCCGACGGAGGCACAGTTGAATAATGGGACCTTATGTAATTGCCTTAATAGCAATAGGTGGCTTTGCCCTTTTTCTGATAATCGTCATGGTGTGTTTATATGAGAAAGGATGTCTTGTCAAAATTCATCCGATGAATAAGCACAAGGAGGGACAAATTAAAGTTGCTTGTGTAGGGGACAGTATTACTTACGGCAGTTATCATCTCACGAAAAGAAATTATCCTGCCGTGTTGTCGAAAATGCTCGGCGCTGGGTACTGTGTAAACAACTTCGGCTTTTCTGGGCGCACGGCTATGAAAGACGGAGATATGCCCTATGTGAAAGACAAGAACTATAAAAACAGTCTTGCTTTTATGCCCGATAAAGTAATTATCATGTTCGGCACAAACGACAGCAAGCCATATAATTGGAAAGGCGCAGAAGCGTTCAAAACTAATTTGCTTGAAATAATAAACGCATATAAGGCGTTACCCACGTCGCCTGAAATTTATCTGCTTGCACCTTCGCCTGTATGGGGGTTAAAAGGTAAGCCTGTAAAGTTCGATATCGACGCCGAAGTTATTGCAAAGCAAATCAGAACGGCGGTTAAAGAGATGTGTTCGGATTACGGATATAATTTCATTGATATGTATTCCGTATTCGACAATAAGCCCGAACTGTTCCAAGACGGAGTGCATCCAAACGTGGCAGGGGCAAAACTCTTTGCCGAAACAGTATATGCAAAAGTAAAATAAAGTATTTGTTTGGAGGACGGAACATTGTCGATAATATCAGAAATCATTAAACTTCACAATAAGTTGTCGCAAAAGTCTATTTTCGAGGTGGACGACGGGATAACTTCGTGCGATGAAATAATAGGGCTTTGCCGTAAAGCAACCGCAGAGGGTTGTGTGTTGCTTAAAAACGACGGTACGTTACCGCTTGGCAACCAGCAATTCGCACTTTTCGGAAGATGTCAGATCAATACTTTTTACGTCGGATACGGAAGTGGCGGCGATGTGAAGCCGCCGTACAAAGTGTCTATACTTGAAGGTTTACGGGCAGGCGGGGCAAATCTCGACAGCCAAGTGGCGGAAACCTATGAGCATTGGACGAAAAACCATATCCCCGATGAAGGGTATTGGGGACATTGGCCCATGTGCTACAAGGAAATGCCTGTAAAAGACGAGTTCATTGCATCTGCGGCAAAACGGAATACAACGGCAGTCGTTGTAATCGGCAGAGCCGCAGGCGAGGACAGAGAGAACAAAATCGAAAGGGGTAGTTGGTACTTAACAGATGTGGAAGAAAATCTGCTCGCCCTTGCGCGCAAATATTTCAAAAAAGTCTGCGTGATAATCAACAGCGGTTCGATAATGGACGTAACCCGTATTGAAAAACATAAGCCCGATGCGCTTATGTTCGTATGGCAAGGCGGTCAGGAAACGGGTAACGCCGTAGCTGATGTATTGCTCGGAAAAGTATCGCCGAGCGGTAAACTTACCGATACGATTGCGAAAATTGAAGATTATCCATCGTACAAATATTTCGGGAACAAAAAATACAACAATTACGCCGAGGATATATACGTTGGTTACAGATATTTCAACACTTTTGCAAGGGATAAAATTATCTATCCGTTTGGCTATGGTTTAAGTTATACAAAGTTTGAAATATCCGACTGTAAAGTAAAACAAACTGTGAAAACTGCGGTTACCGTAACATTTGCCATAAAAAATGCGGGCGGCTTTACGGGCAAGCAAGTTGTGCAGGTTTATCTGTCCGTACCGCAAGGCAAGCTCGGAAAACCGTCGAGAGAGTTGGCGGCTTACGTTAAAACAAAAGAGCTTGCCCCTAATGAAACGCAAAGTTTGTCCGTAGCGGTAGAATTAAAAGATTTTGCATCGTTCGACGATACAGGAATATCGGGTTATAAAAATTCTTTCGTGCTTGAAAGCGGGGAATATAAGATTTTCATCGGCGAGAACGTAAATGAAGTAAAGCAGATTTTTGTGATTAATCTTGAAAAAACGGTGTTGATAAAGGCTTGCGAAGAAGCCTGTGCGCCGAGATATTCTTATAAGCGTATGGTAAACGCAAACGGTTTGCGCTATGAGGACACACCCGTTGCAACCGTGAATTTGCGGGAATGTTTGCAAAGTCGTTTGCCTGAAACTCTCAAAGGAAAAGGAAATACATACTTCAAATTGCAGGACGTAATAGACGGAAGGATTACTCTTGACGAATTTGTTGCAGAGTTTACGCCCGAAGAATTGGAAGCAATCACACGCGGTTCGCTTTATATGATGAATTCGCCTTACGGTCCGAAAGGCAACGCGGGTACTTTCGGGGCGAGCTGTCAGTCGCTGTTCGATAAAGGTATTCCCGCAATTTCTACAAACGACGGTCCGAGCGGAGCAAGACTGCAAGCACATTCTACTTTGTTACCTAACGGCGTCGCTCTTGCATCGACTTTCAATGATGAGCTTGTAGAAAATCTTGCTTATGAGTTCGGTAAAGAAGTGATAGAGAGAAAATCTCATGTCTTGCTTGCGCCGGGCATCAATATACACCGCAATCCGCTATGCGGAAGAAACTTCGAGTATTTTTCGGAAGATCCGTACCTTACGGGTAAAATGGCTGTGGCTTATATAAAGGGTGTTCAAGGCGCAGGGGCAAGCGCAACACCAAAGCATTTTGCTTGTAACAATCAGGAATCGAAAAGAAGCAAAAACGATTCCCGTGTCAGTCAAAGAGCCTTGCGCGAAATTTATCTTAAAGGCTTTGAAATCTGCATAAAAGAAGCAAAGCCCGATTGCCTTATGACTTCGTATAACAAACTCAACGGCATTTACAATTATTTCAATTATGAGCTTGTTACGACTATCTTACGCGATGATTGGGGCTATGAAGGTTGCGTGATGACCGATTGGTGGATGAAGAGTGGAAAAAGCGAAGTGTTCAAAACTCTTGAAAATCAAGCCTATCGAGTGAGGGCGCAGGTTGACGTATTTATGCCGGGCGCACCTAATTTCGGTAGATATAAGGGCAAAAGTGACGGGACGATTTTGAAATCGCTAAAAGGTAAGGACGGAATTACGCTTGCGGAATTACAGCGAAGCGCAAAAAACGTGCTGAAACTCTGTATTAAGTATTCGGCAAAATAAAAACGGTATTAACGGACTGATCAACCGTTCGTACATAAAAAACTAATTTGTAGGGAATTATGACCAAGAAGAAAAACTTTGCCATATTGGTACTTGCAGCTTTGATGATGCTTGTTGTCGGATTATTTACAGCTTGTAACAATACATCCGAACCGCCCGAAGGTGGTTCATGGATATCTTGAACGTATCGACGAGCAAATCAAAAGTACGAAAGCGGAATTGACGAAAAACCTTTGAAATCTTCCGCCATTTTGAGACTCGACGGACGCTTATTTACCCGGAACTCCATCCTGGAGTTCTTCTCATAATCCTTAATTGCGGGTTGGTTGACAGCTCCAAGATATCAGGAATCGCCATATACAACCTCATCATCTTCTCTGATGAGTTTTGCCGTTTCTGTGACATCATGCATCATAAGACCTGATTTATCGAGACGGCTGTTGACATCAGCAAAAAGTTTCTCGCCAAGCTTGTTTGATTCAAGCATATGTCTGAACTTAAGCAGGGTAGTCGTATCCGGTACCTGTTGTTCATGGAAATCTATATGCATAAAGGAACGCATAGCATAACTGTCGTAGATAGAATCCTCGATTCCTTCATCAGACAGATTAAACCATATCTGCATGAGATACATGCGAAGCATGATTTCGATACCAATAGGTTTGAGACCACGCTTGTTAGCAAAATAATATGGGCGGATCATTTCTACCCAGTACGACCATGGGATGATTTCTTCCATGGCATCAAGAAATTCTTCACGTTTGGTTTTTTCTTGCGGTTGGAGTATTCTATATCGGAAAATGTTAGCTGATTCATAAGTATACGACCTTTCATTTGATACCTATATTATATCAAAAATCATACGGAAATGCACGAATTAATCAGCGTTTCCCTAGCTAAATCAGAGAATGCAAGACAGCCACAGTGTACACCGGAGAAGGAAGAAGCGATTATGCAGGCGTTTAGGCATTTTGGAATCATATAGGTTGTGGATAAACAGCATCATGTGTTAAAAATATAGTGAAGTATGGGGAAAAAGGACATTCCAGAACTGTAGATTTTACAGGTCAGGGGATGTCCTTTTTGCTTATATGGAAGTGTTCAATGGACAAGGTAATGATACTGAGAGATATTAGGACTGATAGGAATGATATCTATCTTATCTATTGTTACTTGTTCTGATTTCTCCATTCCCGTGGAGAGACACCATAAATATTTTTAAATGCACGGGAAAAATGAAGCTGATTTTCGTATCCGACAGCAGAGCCGACATCTGCAATGGATAAGGAAGTCAGCTTTAATAATTCCGTAGCCTTTACCATGCGGTAGTTCATAAGAAATTCCTGCGGGGAGCGGCCGATCGAGTTGCGGAAGATTTTTCCGAAATAACTCCGGTTGATGCCGCATACCGCAGCGATATCTTCAATCGAAATATTATTCTGAAAATTCTGTTCCATATAATTGATCGCTTCTTTTATATAATAATCACTCATGCGTCCGCTGGAGACCAGCTTTGTCGATTTTGCCGACTGTAGCAGATAATCCAAAAACAGATACAGATGCCCAATCAGATGGAAGGAGGATTCCTGCGGATGATTGACGATATAAAGCATTTCATCGGCAAGTTTTTCCCGTAATTCTTTGGAGTGTGAATGATAAATGGGCGTGTCTTTGCACAAATCTGTGACACTTAAAGCTTCTTTTATACGCAAGCCATCAAATTCAATCCACATATATTCCCAGGGAAGTTGTTCATCGGCAATGTAAGTGTTGATCTGACCGGGAAAAATCATAAACCCCTGTCCGCTTTTTACAGAATAGGTCCGTGTTTCTCCTTTGGAATTGTCTGCCATGAGTGTTCCGGTTCCGGAAAGAATGTAGTGAAACAGGTAGTGGTTGCGTGTTGCAGGCCCGAATGAATGACTGGGATCACACTGTTCATATCCAAACTGATACATACACAGATCAATAAAATTTTCATTCGGAAAAATATTAAATAATATATTGCTCATAAAATACTCCTTATATACCAAAATGCTATATCAATGTCTATTATAACATAAAATATCGCATTTTGATATAAAATTAAAAAAATGATGATATTTTAGTACTCATAAAGGTATGTTATAATCAAAATATCAAAAGAGTAAGCGGATATATTGAAAAAAAGGAGAGAAGAATATGGCAAAAAGAAGTATTTTCTGTAGTGTTGCGGCTGTGCTCGCACTTGGCATGTGCATGACGGGGCTGGCCGGATGCGGAAGTGAAAAAAGGGCAGACGGGAAAATCGAAATCGAAGTGGTTTCCTACAAACCGGAAGCAGTTAAGGCATTTGAAAAAATTGAAAAGCGGTTCAATGAAACACATGATGACATCCATCTGACGATTTCATCTCCAAACGAAGCAATGACTATTTTAAAGACACGTTTTATCCGGGAGGATTATCCGGATATTATCGCAATCGGAGGAGACAGCAACTATTCCAACTTTTTAGATGCAGATCTGTTTGATGATATTTCCGATTTGGATGAAGTCCAGACCGTAAAACAGGCATATCTGGATATGGATAAGGAACTGGAGTTTATTCCAAAGGATGGCACGTATGCACTTCCATATGTGGCAAACGCGGCAGGAATTTTATATAACAAAGACCTGTTTGAGGAAAATGGCTGGAAAGTTCCGACCACCTGGCAGGAATTTACCACACTGTGTGATGAAATAAAACAGAGCGGAACACTTCCGCTGTATCTGGGCTTTAAAGATACCTGGACCTGTCTGGCTCCGTGGAATGCACTGGCAGTCGGACTTACCGATTCGGATACCTACAATCAGGTAAATATGGGAAATACCACATTTTCCGATACGTATGGACCGGTAGCAGAAAAGATGCGTGCGCTTTTGGATTACGCCGAAAAAAATCCGTATGCATATGGTTATAACGATGCATGTACAGCATTTGCCCGTGGGGAAGCTGCCATGTATCCGATTGGAAGCTATGCGATTCCGCAGATTAAATCGGTCAACCCGGACATGAATATCGGCTCTTTTACATTTCCTGCAAATGATAACGAATCAGACAATGTATTAAATTCAGGAATTGATCTGCAGTTTTCCGTAATGAAAGCATGCAAAAATAAAGAGGCTGCATATGAAGTTTTAAAATATCTGTATGACGATGAGACCATTCAGATTTATCTGGATGATCAGGGCGGAATTGCCTGCAAAGACGGGGATTTTGCAATTCCGGAAACACTCGAGGATATGCGTCCTTACATTGAAAACAACCGCATGGCAGATTATCAGGATCACCATTATCCGAGTGAGATGAGTGTGGATGCCATGATCCAGACGTTCCTGCTGGATACAAACGACAATGCACAGGAAAAGTTTCTGAAAAAATTTGATTCCGACTGGAAGCGCTACAACCGGGATCTGATTCGGAAAGTACAGGATTATCAGAAAGAACAGGGGGATGCACAATGAAAAAGAAAATGTCAAACAGGGACAAAACATTCTGGGCGGTTATCATACCGGTTGTAATCTTATTTTTTGCATTCAATACACTTCCAATGATCAAAGGTGTGATTTACAGTTTTACCAATTATAAAGGATACGGAACTTACGATTATGTCGGGTTACGGAACTATGCGGACCTGTTTACGGATTCCCGCGTGGGAAAAGGCTATTTGTTTACGTTTAAATATGCACTGGCAGGAACGATACTGGTAAATGTGCTAAGTCTGATCATGGCAGTTGGATTAAACAGTGCAATCCGTTTTAAAAGTGCACTGCGCGGTATTTATTTTGTACCGAATATTTTAGGAGGACTTGTCATCGGCTATATTTTCAGTTTTATTTTTACTTTCATTCTTCCAACTGTGGGAAATGTGTTCCATATTGGATTTTTACAGAACAGTATTCTTGCAAGTGAAAAATACGCATGGATTGGTGTGCTGATTGTTGGTGTATGGCAGGCAGTTGCCATGAATACCATCATCTATATTTCCGGTCTCCAGACTGTACCGGAGGAAGTCTGCGAGGCGAGCATGCTTGACGGAGCCAGTAAATGGAAGCAGTTCTGGAAAGTAACATTTCCACTGGTGATGCCGTTTGTGACGATCAATCTGGTACTGAGCACAAAGAATTTCCTCATGGTATTCGACCAGATCATGTCATTGACCAAGGGAGGTCCGGCACAGAGCACCGAATCCATCTCTTACCTGATTTATAAAAATGGTATGGATGGCGGACAGTTTGGATTCCAGAGTGCAAATGCAGTCATTTTCTTTATTGTGATCGTGGCGATTTCACTTTTCCAGATGACAGTCATGAATAAGAAGGAGGAGCAGTTATGATGAAAGAAAAACAGAAAACAAACTGGGTACTTACGATTGTTCTGATTTTGGGGACGGTTACGGTATTTTTCCCGCTGTATATGGCATTGATCATTGCGTTTAAGAAACCGAGTGAGATGACAAACGATGTGGCGAGTGCACTTTCTTTCCCGAAACAGTGGAGTTTTGAAAATTTCCGTCAGGCAATGGAAGTGACCGATTTCTGGCACTCTCTTGGAAACAGTTTACTGATCACACTGGTAACGATCGTACTGGCAATCCTGATCCACTCAATTGCAGGCTACGTGATCGGACGCGGCATGGCAAGAAGAAAAAGTTTCCGATTTATCTATCTGTATATTGTCAGCGGAATGTTTGTTCCGTTTTCCATCTTAATGATGCCTCTGGTAAAGCAGACGGCGCATATGGGACTTGGAAACCGCGCGGGTGTCATTCTGTTGTATCTGGTATTTTATATGCCAATGAACGTCCTTCTTTACAGTGGGTACTTAAAAAATATTCCGATAGCGCTGGAAGAGGCGGCAGATATTGACGGGGCAAGCACCTGGACGACTTACTGGAAAGTGGTATTCCCGATGATGAAACCGATGCATGCGACGGTTGCGATCCTGACAGCCCTTGGAACATGGAACGATGTTATGACACCACTCGTGATCATGTCTGGAACCGGACAGAATACGCTGCCGCTTGCACAGCTTAACTTCCAGACACAGTTTGGAACCAATTACAATCTGGCGTTTGCCTCCTATATTCTGGCACTGATTCCAATCCTTATTTTCTATGTGATCTGTCAGAAACAGATTTTAAACGGTGTGGCAAATGGTGCAGTCAAAGGTTAAAAATAAAACGAGGTGACTTCTATGGCAATTATATACAATCCAAATAAAAAAATATTTACCCTGCATACGGCGCATACAACTTATCAGATGCAGGTTGATCCACTGGGATATCTGTTGCATTTGTACTACGGAGAAAAAACAAACAGTTCCATGGACTATGTCCTAACCTATGCAGACCGCGGATTTTCCGGAAATCCTTATGCAGCCGGTATGGACCGCACCTATTCGCTGGATGCGCTGCCACAGGAATATCCGTCCCTTGGCACCGGAGATTACCGCAATATTGCACTGAATATCAAAAATGAAAAAGGGGTGGAAAGTGCAGATCTGCTTTTTAAAAGCTATGAAATCCGAAACGGTAAATACCGGTTGCAGGGACTTCCGGCTGTCTGGGCAGACGAAAAGGAAGCGCAGACACTGGAAATTGTCCTTGCAGATGAAAACGCACAGGTTGAAGTACATCTGCTGTATGGCGTTCTGGAAGAAAACGATGTCATTACAAGAAGTATCCGGATTAAAAATACAGGAACCGGGCAGATTACGATCGAAAAGGCAGCGGCAGCCTGCCTGGATTTTGTACAGGGAGATTTTGATGTCCTGCGGTTTTATGGAAAACATGCCATGGAGCGCAATCTGGAGCGCACGCCGCTGGGACATGGAACCATTGCGTTTGGTAGCCGCAGGGGAACATCCAGCCATCAGTATAATCCTGCCGTGATTCTGGCAGAAAAAGGGGCAACGGAGACCGCAGGCAGCTGCTATGGAATGCTGTTTGTATACAGCGGCAATTTCTCCTGTGAGGCGGAAAAAGACCAGTTCAACCAGACGCGCCTGCTTCTCGGATTAAATGAAGAACTGTTTTCCTATCCGCTTGCGTCGGGAGAAACCTTTACGGTGCCGGAAGTTATTTTATCCTATTCGGCATATGGATTGTCTGCGCTTTCACAGCAGTATCATAACTGCATCCGAAATCATGTGTGCCGCAGCAAATATGTCCATATGCAGCGTCCGGTGCTGATCAACAGCTGGGAGGCAGCCTATTTCGATTTTACGGGAGATACGATTGTGAATCTGGCAAAAGAAGCAGCTTCCCTTGGAATTGATATGGTAGTGATGGATGACGGCTGGTTCGGAAAAAGAAATGACGACAATTCTTCTCTGGGTGACTGGCAGGTCAATGAAACGAAACTGGGAGGCAGTCTGGCAGAGCTTATTACCCGTGTGCATGAGCAGGGTGTGAAATTTGGCATCTGGATTGAGCCGGAGATGGTCAATGAAGACAGCGACCTTTACCGGGCGCATCCGGATTGGGCAATCCGAATTCCCGGGAAAAAGCCGGTGCGATCGAGAAACCAGCTACTGCTTGATTTTTCCAGAAAAGAAGTGCGTGACTGTGTCTTTGACCAGATCTGTGCCGTGCTCGATCAGGGAAAAATTGATTATGTCAAGTGGGATATGAACCGCAGCATGGCAGATGTCTATGCCGGAAATCTTTCATATGATTACGTGCTTGGTGTCTATGATTTTATGGAGCGTTTGTGCAGCCGGTATCCGGATCTTCTGCTTGAGGGATGCAGCGGTGGCGGCGGCAGATTTGACGCAGGAATGCTTTATTATTCCGCGCAGATCTGGTGTAGTGACAATACCGATGCAATCAACCGCACAAGGATCCAGTACGGAACTTCGTTTTTCTATCCGGTTTCCGCAATGGGGGCGCACGTTTCGGCGGTGCCGAACCACCAGACCGGACGGGTGACAAGTTTCCACACCCGCGGGGTGACAGCGATGGCAGGAACCTTCGGTTACGAATTAAACCCGGCGCTTTTATCCGATGAGGAAAAACAGCAGATCCGGGAGCAGATTAAAACATACAAGAAGTATGAAACACTCATTAACGAGGGAACCTACTGGCGGCTGTCGGATCCGTTTACGGATGAAATTGCGGCATGGATGTCCGTCTCAGAGCAACAGGATCATGCACTGGTAAGCGTAGTGCGTCTTATTGCAGAGGCAAATCAGGCAGCCGTTTATGTCCGCCTGCGTGGGTTAAAACCGGATGCCGTGTATCTGGAAGAACAGAGCGGCAGACAGTATACCGGTGCGGCACTGATGCATGCGGGAATTCCGCTTCCGCCGTTTACCAGAGAATATGAGGCGTATCAGTTTGCCTTTACCGAACTGAAAGAAGCGGGAAGATTATATGAAAAAGTGCAGAAATGGTGTGCCAGGAATGCCAAAAAACGAGTGGTCATCAGCCTTTACGGTGGTTCCGGTTCTGGAAAAACAACACTTGCAACGGCATTGCAGCAGTACTTTTTAAATGACGGAACCGGATGTTATCTGCTCTCGGGCGATGATTATCCACACCGGATTCCAAAACGCAACGACGAAGAACGGCTGCGTGTGTATAAAGAAGCCGGGGAAGACGGACTGCGTGGATATCTCGGGACAAAGAAAGAGATTGACTTCGACCGGATTAATGAAGTGCTTGCGGCATTTCATGAGGGAAAAGATACGATCACATTGCGGCATTTGGGACGGGAAGATGGTGAGGTTTCATCAGAAGAAACCGATTTTTCAGGAATATCTGTATTGCTTCTGGAGTGGACGCACGGAGGCAGTGACGATTTACATGGTGTGGATCTATCCGTCTTTCTGGAAAGTTCCCCGGAGGAGACAAAGGAGCGGCGCATCCGCAGAAACCGCGACGAGAATGCCGCAAGCCCGTTTATCTGCCGTGTGGTGGAACTGGAACAGGAAAAACTTGAAGTGCAGCGCAAAAATGCAGGATTGATCGTGGGAAAGGACGGAAGAGTTTATGAACCATAAACCGATGCTCAATGCATATCCCGACAGCCTTGGAGGAAATCTGGGAGATATTGTAACATTGCTAAAAACTGATACAATGCAGGAGGTATTTTCTTCTTTTTACATTCTGCCGAGCCTGTATCATTCCGATCTTGACCGGGGATTTTCGGTGATCGACTATGACCTGAATGAGCAGCTTGCCAACCGGGAAGACCTTGACCAGTTAAAGAATATGGGGATTGACCTGAAACTGGATTTTATTTTAAACCATGCTTCCGCACAGTCCCCACAGTTTCAGGATCTTGTGGAAAAAGGGGAGGCTTCTGCGTACCGCGATTTTTTCATCGACTGGAACCGCTTCTGGGAAGGGCATGGAACCATGACGGAGGAAGGCTATATCCAGCCGGAGGAAAGCTGTCTGAAGCAGATGTTTTTCCGCAAACCTGGGCTGCCGATCCTGATGGTGGAATTTCCGGATGGGAAAAAGGTGCCGTACTGGAATACCTTTTATCAGGAAGTGCATGGCAGACGGTACCTCGGACAGATGGATGTAAACATCCAGTCGCCAAAGGTGTGGGAGTTTTATTGTGAAACACTGGAGAAAATAGCTTCTTACGGAGCGGCGATCGTGCGGCTGGATGCCTTTGCCTATGCGCCGAAAGCACCGGGAAAGAAAAACTTCCTCAATGATCCGGAGACATGGGAACTTTTACAGAAGATTCATGCGCTGGCAGAACCTTTGGGACTTACGCTTTTGCCGGAGATCCACGCAGCGTATGATGAAAAAATATATGAGACGCTTGCAGAAAAAGGCTATGCGACCTACGACTTTTTCCTGCCGGGACTGGTCATTGATGCGATCGAGAACCGACGGGGAACGTACATTGCGGCATGGGCGAAGGAGATTGTGGAAAAGAAGATCTCCACGGTCAACATGCTTGGCTGTCACGACGGCATCCCGCTTCTGGATTTAAAGGGACTGCTTCCAAAAGAGGATATCCAGTCGTTAATTGACCGGATTGTATCCCGCGGGGGCATGGTCAAAAATTTACATGGACAAAAAAATCTGTATTATCAGGTAAATGCCACGTACTACAGTGCATTGGGAGAGTCGGATGAAAAAATGCTTCTAGCGCGTGCTATACAGATGTTTATGCCGGGCAAACCGCAGGTCTGGTATCTGGATTTGTTTGCCGGAAAAAATGACCATGAAGCGGTGCGGCGAGCGGGAGAATCCGGACATAAGGAAATCAACCGGACAAATCTTTCCACTGATCAGATCACGGAAGGGTTGAAAAAAGATGTGGTTAAAAAACAGCTTGCGTTAATCCGCATGCGAAATACCCATAAGGCATTTTCGGAAGGTGCAGAGGTAGCAATCTCAGGAGGGGAGAGTTCCCTGGAAATCCGCTGGGAATATAATAGTGCATTTGCAACATTATATGTAAATTTTGAATCAGGAACATATACAATAGTAGAAAGCAGATAGTTAAGTTGGGCTGTCGATTGTACATGAAACCTAAACTTTATAATGGAAATAATCATAGATGAAACAAGCCACATAGTGATAATGCTCGGTGGCTTGTTTTGAAAATGGATAATTTAAATCTTATAACTTCGGATTTCGTCTTCTCAGTTTCCTATGTTCCTTTGCCGGCTTGGAACGTGAAAATATTTCTTTTAAGGTCTGTTTTTCTTCGACAGAAAGCTGGGTGATTTTTATTTCCAAATTTTTGCAGAACAAAAGGAGTAGTCCGTTAATATAAGCATCATTAGAGGCTTCGGGAGTATCCTCTGTAGCAATCTGAGAGGGAGAAGTAAAATCATCAATGATATTTTTTACCATGCTTTGATAGTCAATATCACTGGCAGTGTTGCTGTCTTTCATATGGGTGTTTCTCAGGTCAGAGACGATTGGCTTTAAATCTTCCAACAGGATGTTTATGTAATACTGTTCTGTCTCAATGTGGGAAGTATCAAATATTTTTGTAAATGCATCGGTGGAAGCGGCACCGAGTTCGTTCAGTTTATATCTCATCACATCAAGAAAAGCGTTTGCTATCTGAATGCCTTTATCATTAAATCCATCAATATAGATTTCCAGGTCGGTCATGAATTTGTGGAAGCTTTCATGAGAGAGTAATTCTGATAATAACCGTGGATTATATTTTTCATCAGTCAGTATTTGGACTGCATCATCATTGAGATGCAGATCGGATACTGACTTATTTGTATGTTCACGTAGTTCGGTTCGGCAAAGAAGATAATCGGTGCTTACTTGATAAAAGTCTGCAAGCGTCAGTAGATTGCCAAGTGACATATCTACATTTTCATCTTTCTCATAGTTGCCAAGTGTGGAACTTGGGATGCCGGTAGCATCAGACAATTCCTGCAATGACATTCTTTTTTCTGCGACTCTCAAATCTTTCAGCCGTTTCGGTATGGTAAGCCTTGTGTGCATAGTACATTCCTCGTTTCACAGATATAGATAGACTACCATGATATTGGTGCAGAATAAAGTGAATTCGAATTCATGTCTTATCCAGAATAATGGAAAAAATCATAAAGAGGATATTTTTCCAGCATCTTGGATATACCGGATTCGTATAAAAATTTTGAGAAAATAGTTTCATACAATGAATCGGAAAGGAGTACAAAAATTATGGAATATATGTGTATGACTTGTTGAAAGCAGATAACGATAATTGGCTGCCAAAGCAATTTAAGCACAGAAAGGGGGCGGACAAATGAGAAAGAGATATTATGATGATGCAAAAGAGAATGCAGCATTTGAGAGATGTGTGGATGTTGTGACAGCACTGATCTTAAAATATGGACCGGCAATAAAAAGAAAATGGATTTTACGTGATTGGATAAAAAACATACAAGCTGATTGCTTTTGGAGAAGTTTAGCCTGTAAACGATACCAGCGGTATTTCGATTGTATGAAAGCTATTGTAAAAAAATGATGCAACATGACATAATCGGATTGACTAAAGCGGCATAGATATTTATAATATAGACAAAACGAAAATGACATGAACGGAGGACAGGGTAATGGAGAAAACGGTAACACTTGAAGAGGCATTAAAAAAAATTGAGGAGTTGGAAAAAGAGAATGCAGAACTTCGGGAGGAATTGGAGTATTACAGAAATCGTAAATTAAGCGGACGGCAGAAACATAACGCCAAGTGGATGGCAATTTATAATGATTTTGTTGTTGGGTATGAGAGCGGCATGACAATGGTAGAAATTGCGAAGCGGAACAATGTCAGTGAGAGGACGATATATAGGTATAAAGCGTATTATGACAAACTGAGAGAAAAAGAGGAATAGACCATTTTGCTGATGTCAGTAAAATGGTCATATGAGAATTGCGAACGATTTTTTTGACCGCAAAATGGATGGAGGAGTTCTATGGCAGAAGATAAAAAGAAAGAAATCGATGTTACAGTAATAGAAGTAACAGAAGAATATCTAAAAGAAAACTGTATAAAATTAGGGGTAAAAGGGTATTGCTTGATGCTGATTTAGCAGAGATATATGGCTATGATACGAAGGGATTTAATAGACAGGTAAAAAATAATATTGAAAAATTTGATGAAGATTTTATGTTTGAATTGACAGATGAGGAATTAGAAGATTTGCGGTACAAAAATTGTACCGCAAATATAAGTTCAAAAAGTCGTTATAATCCTCATGTATTTACAGAGCAAGGATTATATATGCTGATGACTGTCTTGAAAGGACCGTTGGCTGTTAAGCAGAGCAAGGCATTAATAAGAACCTTTAAGAAAATGAAAGATTACATATTAGAAAATCGCGATTTAATCGGTCTGCGGGAAATACTTCAGTTAAGCATGGAGACGGCTAACAACAGAATAGAAATTAACAAAATCAACTCAGATATGATATATCTTGAAAAGCAGATTTCAGATGTTGCAGAAGGCTTGAAGGATGTTGTGACAAAATCTGAGTTGGCTGATATGATGAACAACTTTGTTTCAGACGATGATGACAAGTGGCTCATGTTTAATGCAAAATTCAGTAGTGCAGATGAGGTATATGAGTCCATCTATAAGCAGGCTAAGTCGTCAATATATGTCGTTGACAATTATATTGGCTTAAGAACGCTGGTACACCTTAAGAATTCTCCTACCGGAGTAACTATTATTTTATTCAGTGATAATGTTGGAAATAATAAACTTCACAACATAGAATTTATAGATTTCTGCAAGGAGTACCCAACAGTAAATTTGTCAATGAAAAAGACAGGCGGTATATTTCATGATCGATTTATCGTATTGGATTATGGAACTGCTGATGAAAGGGTTTTCTTATGTGGTGCTTCATCAAAAGATGCAGGCGCTAGAATAATCAGTATTGTTGAAGATTATGGAATATCTAAATATGCCCCGGTTATTGCCACGCTGTTGAAAAATCCAACTTTGATTTTACCACAGTAGAGGGGAGTGAATGTATTGAAAAAGAAAACAAAATGCTACATATATACTCGTGTATCAACAGTAATTCAGGTGGATGGTTACAGCTTGGATGCACAGAAGGACAAACTAAAAAAATATGCAGAATTTCAGGATATGGAGATTGTGGGATAATATTCCGATGAAGGGCATTCCTAAAAGAATATAAAAGGTCGTCAGGAATTTATGCGGATGCTGAATGATATCGAAGATGGCAAGGACGGAGTTGATTTCGTCCTTGTATTTAAATTATCCCGATTTGGTAGAAATGCGGCGGATGTACTCAGCTCTTTACAGCTTATGCAGGATTATGGTGTGAACCTAATCTGTGTGGAAGATGGAATCGACAGTTCAAAAGAAGCCGGTAAACTGCTTATATCTATCATTGCTGCCGTAGCAGAGATGGAGCGGGAAAATATCAGAGTGCAGACAATGGCGGGGCGTGAGCAGAAGGCGAGAGAAGGTAAATGGAATGGCGGATTTGCACCGTATGGATATAGGCTGGAAAATGGGGAACTTGTTATTGCGGAGGATGAAGTGGAAATTATTCAAATGATTTTTGACAGGTATATTCATACCAATGATGGAATCAATGGCGTGGCAAATTATCTGAACAATCATGGATATACAAAGAAGCTGCGTCAGAATGGAACAATACCGGGGTTCTCGGCCAGCTTTATCAAGAAGATAATTGATAACCCGGTATATATGGGGAAGATAGCATATGGACGCAGGCGTACAGAGAAGAAAACAGGAACCCGTAATGAAACTCATGTAGTGGAGCAATCAGATTTCCCGTTTATGAGGGAGTTCATGAAGCAATTATTGCCGAGGAAGACTGGGAACTTGCACAGGAAAAGCGTTCAAAAAATAATTACAAGCGTGAAAAAATTCATGATCCGGAACATGCACATATTTTGTTTGGGATATTAAAATGTCCTTGCTGTGGAAAAGGAATGTATGGAAATATTGCTAAAGCAGGGCGAAAAGATAACAAGACCAGATATTACTATTATTGTAAGAATACCGTGAATGCTACCGGGCACAAGTGTACGTTCCGATGTAACATCGAGCAGACACAGATTGATGATATGCTTGCAAAGCTGATTACAGCAATGACAAAAGAAGGAAAATTCAAGGATGCCATTCAGGATAAAATAGGAGCAACTGTTGACACGACGGACCTGGAAAAGCAGTTATCTGTGTTAAATGCAAGTCTTCATCAGGCAGAGACTATTAAAACACGCCTTGAACAGCAGATGGATAATCTGGATGTTACAGATACCCATTACGATAAAAAAATAGTAGATTTGCAGAGACGATTGGATGCTCAATATGATAGAATAGATGAAGTGGAAGAAACAATGACAGAACTGAAGTCTCAGATTTATGAGCTTAAGAAAAATCAGATTGATGCAGACAGCATATACGGATTTTTAGGTGCTTTTAATGAAGTGTATTCAGAATGTACGGATGCAGAAAAGAAACAGTTCATGCAGGCATTTATTGAACGCATTGATATATTCCCGGAAAGACGGGAAGATGGAAATTGGATTCAGAATATTAAGTTTCAGTTTCCGGTACCGATCATTAAAGAAGGCAAGGAAGTAGCACAAATCAAGGGGATTTCTTTGGACAAGGAGAAATCGGATGAGCATATGGTTTCCTTGGAAAAGTTATCTACACTTGAAACGGTATGCCTTTTGTCCAAACTTCATGAAGCGAAGCATCATGTGAATGTGACTGTAGATATGGATGAGATGGATATTACTTCTGCTGAGAGCAAGGCTACATATGAGGAAATTAAGAAATATGTGGCTGAGCATAATGACGGGATGAAGGTGACGAATCTCTATATTGCACAGGTTAAGAAGAAGTGCGGCATTATTGAGAGGGAGAACTATAATAAACCGAAATCAGAAGATGAGATTCAACCACAGTGTCCGAAGGATAAGGAAAAGGCGATTGAGGATGCGTTGAGGTATTTTCAGATGAAATAAAAAAGAGAAATATCTACATTTTGTTTTGTATAGAGTGTCTTTTGTTGTAAAGGAGTAAAAAAGGCTGTTTAGAGATGATAAAGTCTCTAGATAGCGAGTGTGTATTAGAGTAGGAATAGATTTCTGATATTGTATATGATATGTCGGAGGGATAATAGTGAGAATAGCGACTTATAACATATGGAATTCCGCAATAGGTATGCCAGAACGAAAACAGCAATTGATAGAAGAAATAATTAAAATCAGTGCGGATATTATTTGCTTACAAGAAGTACCTAACAAAGCAGCGCATCAGGATTTAGTGGAAAGATGTAGGTATCAATTTGCTGTGTTTCATGAACATGCAAACGAGGAAGAAGGATTAAGTATTCTAAGTAGGTATTCAATTAAGAGTTTTGAATATGATCAAAATTGTATATTTGCTAAGATAGAAATTCAGAATAAGACTTTACTTTTAATTAATACTCATTTACCTTGGGATAGTGCAGTAAATCGAGAATTGGTTGTTTTAAATGTAATGGAAAAGATTGAAGGTATTTCATCTGACTATGTAATTTTTTTAGGTGATTTTAATTGTTCAGAAAGATCGGGTGTAAACCAGTTTTTATTAGGGGAACTGACCTTAAAAGGACGTGATTGCGGAAAAAATTGGTACGATTTAGCTGAGGCATATGCAGAACGCCATAATATAGCGACTGATAATACACTTGATATAAAATCTAATCCCAAATGGAAAGGATTAAAATCAATAGAAGTAAGTAGACGATATGACAGGATATTAGTTAGAAACACATATCCGATGGATCTTCCTATATTAGAAAAATGTGAGACATTTGGGAGAACTATTTCAGAAAAAAGTGGATATGCTGCGAGTGATCATTATGGAGTGTATGCGGATCTTTATTTTATTTGATTGTAAGGGAGTATAAGATGAATAGAAAAATTCCAGACAAAATATTAGAAATAGTCGGAAATCAATCTTCATATAGCAATAATGTGGGAATGTCTGATTCGGAAGTGCTGATTTATCCAGATTATGTATTAAAGATACAAGCTGAATCTGAGGAAACTAAAAATGAGAAAGATATTGTTGCATGGCTGGATGGACAGGTTCCGGTCCCCGGTATTCCGGTATATTACGTGGAAGATGGAACAGCGTATACGCTAATGACACGAATAACAGGAAAAATGCTATGTGATGAAGAATATCTAAATAATCCCAAACAGTTAATCAGATGTGTTGCAGAAGGCTTAAGAACGTTATGGAAAGTTGATGTAACGAAATGTCCATTTCGAACCAGCAGGTTGGAGGAACGACTGAAACAGGCCAGATGGAATGTAGAAAATAATCTTGTTGATATGGAAAATGTTGAAACTGAAACATTTGGAGAAGGCGGATTCAGAGATCCGGAAGAATTAATATGTTGGCTGGAGGTAAATCGCCCCAAAGAAGATATTGTTTTTACTCATGGAGATTTCTGCTTACCAAATGTGTTTGTTGAAAACAATAGGATTAGTGGATTTATCGATCTTGGCAAAATGGGATCTGCAGATAGATGGCAGGATATTGCCATTGCGTTAAGAAGTTTGAATCACAATTTTGCAGGACATTACAACGGAGGAAAGAAATATTTTGATTTTACACATCAAATGTTATTAGAGGAATTGGAACTGGATATGGATTATGACAAGTTCAGGTATTATATTTTGTTGGATGAGTTGTTTTGATTTCGAATATAACCCAAATTGGTTACGGAGACGAATTTATGAAGATAACTGAATTATGTATAAAATATGCTTTAGGCAAAATAATAGAAGAACCCAAGTTAGTAACAGGTGGTTTGATGCATAAAATGTACCACGTGAGTACAGACCAAGGAGAATATGCTATAAAATTGTTAAACCCTGACATCATGAAAAGACCAGAGGCATTAACTAATATGATTCATTCAGAATTGGTATCAAATGCGTTGGCAAATGTTATTCCTCTTATTGCGGCTAAAACATTTCAGGGAAAAAATATTATTGAGATGGATGGCTCTTTCTTTGTAGTATTTGATTGGTTGGATGGAAAATCCATTTTTGCTCCGGATATATCAGAATATCATTGTGAGCAGATTGGCCGAGTGTTAGGTAAGATTCACGCAACTCAGGTAAAGATTGATGCCATGGTTGAGAATCGTGATATTAGAGAAGCATATGATTGGAATCTGTTTATGGAGAAAGCAAAACTTTGTAATTCAGAGGTCCTTGAAGTATTACAAGAAAATATTGCAGATATCATGCGATGGGATAGGAATGTAGTCACTGGTTTGTATGAAGCATCTCAAAATCAAGTGATTAGTCACCGGGATTTAGATCCTAAAAATGTTATGTGGAAAAATGATGCACCATACATTATTGATTGGGAAGCGGCCGGATATGTTAATCCCTTTCAGGAATTGATTGAGGTACTAAATTACTGGATCTCTGATGAAACGGGTAAATATGGTAAAGCTAAGTTTGATGCTTTGATGCAAGCATATACAGAAAACAATAACATATACAATGTAAATTGGGATGTTATATTGAGTTGTAGCTTTGATGGAATGCTTGGGTGGCTGGAATATAATCTAAAGAGGGCGCTGGGAATGGAAGGTAGCGGTATAAATGACCAAGAAGAAGGAATCCAGCAAACCCAAGGAACGATTTATGAATTAAAAAAATATGAGAATCAAATAGAACAACTTAAGGTATGGTTAGATGAATTTGTTAGAGAAAAGTATACCCTATAAAAGCATTATCATGAGGTGTGACAGTATAAACAGAAATGCTTTTTCTGAAGCAGAAGAATGTTTTTCTATAGTAAAGTACAAGCCGGGAATGAAATCTGTCTGGATTGAGATACAGAAAGCGGCAGGACAATTTGAAGGTTATTCAGATGCTGATATTGCTGATTATTTTGAAAAAACTTTTTTGTATGATAGTAGTGAAATTGATGAAAGATGCTTTTTCCTCAAAGATAACGTTGAAGAAGCGTGTATTGGTACATGTTGTGCATGGTTTTCAAATAAAGGAAAAAGAATTGTTCCGGTACTTCATTGGCTTGCAGTTGTTCCAACGCATAGAAATAGGGGATGCGCTCGTATGTTGATTACATATGTATTAAAATATTTTGAGCAGAAATATGGAAATCAAGCAGTGTACTTACATACGCAACCTGAATCATATCAAGCCATAAAATTATACAATGATTTTGGCTTTAATATTACGCAAGAAGATAGTTATGGACATGCTGTGAATGAATATGAGGATGCTATGGAAATATTGAAGGAAGTTATGAATTCTGAAGCATATAAGAGGTTAAAAAATACAGCTGTTCAGTAAAATGAGTAAATGTTAGCAACCATTTTTCATTATAAACCTATAGTTGTGAGTGGGAATAATAGAGAACGCATATTTTTCTATCTTTTTGCTTGATTCACTGCAAGTGAATCTTGACAAAAACGAACAAATATTCTATATTATCAACGGAGATTCTATACCCCAAACAGATAATGCGAATGCACAAACGAAGCTCAAACCCTTGTGGTTTGGGCTTTTCCCAATTTAGTAAGAACTCTGAGAACAACAATTTGCAAAAAGTCAATTAACACTTTGCGACAGATTATGGACAGAATTTTTCACAAAACTGATTGTGCAACACTAACAATTTTTGGGGGAATGTATAGTCTCGCAAGCGTAACAACATGGCAATCGAGTAACATCGGTTGCTTTTTTATTGCTTATTTTTAGAAATCATTGTTTGCCCCGGGAGAGTGATTTCTAAAAGAAACCAGATGTCAATAAGGAGGAAATTCAAAATGAAAGAGTATTCAAAAGGTATTTATGTGAAATTTAAGCCGGAGGAGGTGGAGATGATTCATGAACGGATGAAAGAGGCCGGAGTTCAAAATATGAGCGCCTTTATCAGAAAAATGGTATTGAACGGATATATGATTATTCCTGAGTGGCCAGAACTGAAAGGGGTGCTGTCTTTGCATTCAAGAATTAGCAATAACCTCAACCAGTATGCAAAGAAAGCAAATGAAACCGGAAATATCTACAGAGAGGATATTGCTGAACTAAAAGAGATGCATGATGAGCAAACTAAGCTACTTAAAAAAACGCTTATGTCAGTCATTCATCTTTATGATGTAAATTCAAAGAAAAGAAACTAATTATTTTTAAAAAGCGACAGCGTGGCTCTGCGGCTTGCCGGCAGTTCAGGGGGATTGGGGCATCTCCCTAACAAGCAAAAAATGCGCCGGGTATATACCGGTGCACTGCTTGCCAAGTTTGTACTGAATTCGGTACAAAAGTGGTTATACCGAAAAAATAGTTATACCGAATTCTTTGCCAGAGCCCAATTTATTAAGGACTTCCTTTCAAGAATTCGGTATAACTTTTCTAAGCCTGGCAGTGTTTCCGATGCAAAAATGCTTCGAATACCATTAATCTTCGGTATAACTTTTTTCTTTTGGACAATAAAGGGAACTGCATGCCAAATCAGCTCTTTTATGTATCATTTTAGACCATATAGTCTCTTTAAAGTTTCTTCATCTTCTACTTTGTAAGTAGCCTGTGATATTTGTTCTATGGGAGATGTCCCGCCAATTGCCTTTTCTATTGCCTTTCTTTTAGTTTCCGTGTCAGCATGAGCGTATACCAAGGTAGTTGTAAACTGTTTGTGCCCAAGCCACTGTGAAATAAGTGTAAGATCCATTCCATGTTGATATAGATGCATGGCTCTGGAA
>CDZY01006435.1_pt1 | contig 72727 bp, 85 predicted proteins | sample 557671 | NCBI WGS metagenome assembly CDZY01 (sample SAMEA3182091, study PRJEB8094) | gut metagenome | biome: human; feature: gut; material: Stool; isolation source: human stools | place: Canada | collected 2013-03-11
GAATAGATATTGTTCATGTAGGCGTAGATAATCACCTTAAGCATCATTTTAGGATGATAAGGACAACGACCGGTTGCTTTATAAAGCTTCTTGAAATTGTCAAGATTGAGATTATCAACAACAGTATTAACTATGCGAACCGGATCGTTCGCTGCTATGTTTTCATCAATTCTTCCGGGAAAAAGAACTGTTTGGTTGGGAAGGTAAGGACGAAAATGTAACTTTGCCATAACGAAAAACTTTATGCCTAAAGATACAAAAACTTTGGGTAATAACAAAGCCCGGGCTTGTGAAAGTCTGGGCTTTGTGCATAAAAAAAGGTTGTGCCAGCGTTTTGACACAACCTCATCCAGTATTTTGTCCCGGTCTCCGAATGGAAACCCGGCAGGACTATCTTGCTTCCTTACATTAAGAATCCTAACAGGATACCGGCGGCAACAGCTGAACCGATTACACCTGCTACGTTCGGACCCATAGCATGCATCAACAAGTAGTTGGTAGGATCGTATTCCAGACCGATAACTTGTGAGATACGTGCAGAGTCGGGAACAGCAGATACACCTGCGTTACCGATCAACGGATTGATCTTATTATCTTTCTTGAGGAAGATGTTGAATATCTTAACGAACAACACGCCTGAAGCGGTAGCAATGATAAATGACAATGCACCCAGAGCAAAGATCTTGATAGAATCGAGTGTCAGGAACTCAGATGCCTGAGTAGAAGCACCTACTGTCAAACCTAATAAGATAGTGATCGTATCAATCAACGGACCGCTGGCTGTATTGGCCAGACGACGGGTTACACCACTTTCTTTCAACAGGTTACCGAAGAACAGCATACCCAACAGAGGCAGACCGGAAGGAACCAGGAAGCAAGTCAGCAACAGACCGATAATCGGGAAAATCACTTTCTCTGTGTGAGAAACGGCACGTGGCGGTCTCATGCGGATCACACGTTCGTGTTTGGTGGTGAGCAGACGCATGATAGGTGGCTGTATCACCGGAACTAACGCCATATAAGAGTAGGCGGATACCGCAATGGCTCCCATTAAGTTAGGTGCAAGTTTGGACGAAAGGAAGATGGCCGTCGGACCGTCTGCACCACCGATGATACCAATAGCACCGGCTTGCATCGGGTCAAAGCCCATTTCCAATGCGATCATATATGCACCGAAGATACCAAACTGAGCAGCTGCACCGATCAGCATCAACTTCGGATTGGAGATCAGTGCCGAGAAGTCAGTCATAGCACCGATGCCCAAGAAGATGAGCGGCGGATACCAGCCGGATGTTACTCCCTGATACAATATGTTCAATACAGAACCTTCTTCATATATACCGACTTTTAGTCCGGCATCCATATTGAAAGGTATGTTACCGATCAGGATACCGAATCCGATAGGAATTAACAACATCGGTTCGAACTCTTTGGCTATAGCCAAATAGATGAAGAACAAACCAACGAGGAGCATCACGACATGCCCAATTGTCGCATTGGCAAATCCCGTATAAGTCCAGAAGTCGGCAAGGTTATTTCCTAAAAAGTTAATAAAATCTCCCATATTATTCAATAATTACGAGGTCATTACCTTCAAGAACAGAATCTCCCTTGTTGACATTGATGGCAGTCACTTTGCCGTCTTTGTCTGCATTGATATTGTTTTCCATTTTCATGGCTTCCAATATAATGATAGTTTGGCCTTTCTTCACTGTATCACCTACATTTACTTTGATGTCAAGGATAACGCCTGGCAGTGGGGACTTGACACCCGATTTGCCGGTAGAAGGAGCTGCTGGTTTCACTACTTGGGTAGTCGGTGCAGCCGGTGAGTTAGGTAAAGGACGCACTACTGCCGGTTTGGGAGTCGTTTTCGGTTGTTTCTCCATTTCTACTTTGTAATGCGTACCGTTCACTTCTACATGAGCGATATTATCTTCAATATCTCCGATGGTTACTTTATATGAGTTACCGTTGATTTTATATTTATATTCTTTCATCGTTTTATCTTTTTAGGGAATGATTTACTTTCTGTTAGGATTTTCACGCAAGGTGTAAATCTTCGAGCTCCACGGTGAATAACTGCGTTTCACGCGAGTGATGGTCAGTACCGTTTCTTCTACATCGTGCACCTCATCCTGCATCTCGTGTAGCGCCATAGAAATTGCAGCATAAACTTCACCCGGAGCTTGTGAAAGCTCTTTCGCCTCGACTTTGTCGATGCCTTTAGCCTTCATCGCATTGCGTTTGCTCAAATTGACCGCAACCTTACCTACAACTTTGAAAGCAATGAAGAGAAGAATCAATCCGCAAAATACTACACTCATGGCCGAAATAGACATACCAATGCCGGCAGAGTCATGTTCTTCGAATTTTTCCATCTTAGCATTGCTGTTAAGAGTCTTATTGTTGGTGCTCGGGGTTACATATTTATCACTGCTTCCACCTTTCACTTCCCAGTCAGCTACTCCGTCGCTTACGCGTGCGTAAGATTGGTCAGGTCCCAGTGCATTTGCCGGAACTACGATCTGGTCAATTATATTTCTGCCGGAATCAAAAAGACCGATCCAGTTGGCTGTTTCAGGATTCAGTTTGAAGCTGGTGTGGAAAGTACCACGATTGGGCTCGCCATCTGCCCAAAACAGAGCGTGTTGGCGTGGTTTCACCAAAGTTAGTACATCACCTTTCGGGATAAAATAGGTAATTGTATCACCCGGCTGACTGCTCACCTTCAGCAAGCAACCTGCCAAGTCTGCACTACCGTATGATCTGTTGAATATTTCAATCCATGCACTGTGCAAACCGTAGTCATCCTGAAAGTTATTTTGATTGTCTATCAGGACTTCGTTCAGCATTAGCTTATTGTTTGACTTTTGCTCACCGCAGGAAGTCAATCCAATCAGCAACAGTAAAGAAAAGAATATTCCGATTTTGGTTTTGTTCATAATCGTTCTTGTTTTAATGTGAAAAGTTAGATTACAACGGAATATTACCATGTTTCTTTGCTGGGTTAGACAGTTTCTTTGTCTGTAACTGCTGCAAAGCACGGATAACACGGAAACGAGTGTTACGTGGTTCGATTACATCATCAATGTAACCATATTTGGCAGCATTATAAGGGTTAGCAAACAGTTTTGTATATTCTGCTTCTTTTTCGGCAAGGAACTGAGCCGGATTTTCCTGTTCTTTTGCTTCACGTGCGTACAATACTTCTACTGCGCCGGCACCACCCATTACAGCGATTTCTGCTGTCGGCCATGCATAGTTCATATCACCACGAAGTTGTTTACAACTCATTACGATGTGAGAACCACCATAGGATTTACGCAATGTGATAGTTACTTTAGGTACAGTAGCTTCGCCATAAGCATACAGCAACTTAGCACCATGAAGAATAACGCCATTGTATTCCTGGCCTGTTCCCGGAAGGAATCCCGGTACGTCTACCAGCGATACGATAGGAATATTGAAAGCATCGCAAAAACGAACGAAGCGTGCGCCTTTACGGGATGCGTTACTGTCAAGTACACCGGCAAGATACTTAGGCTGATTAGCCACGATACCTACCGACTGGCCGTTGAAACGGGCAAAACCGATAATAATATTTTTGGCGTAATCTTTCTGGATTTCCAGGAATTCACCATTGTCCACGATAGCGCTGATTACTTCGTACATGTCATACGGTTTGTTAGGACTATCAGGAATAATATCGTTCAGAGAATCTTCCAGACGATCGATTGGATCTGTGCAATCCACGTATGGAGCTTCTTCAAGATTATTTTGAGGAATATAGCTTAGCAATGTGCGGATCAATGCCAGACCTTCTTCTTCTGTTTTTGCAGTGAAATGAGTAACGCCCGATTTGGTAGAGTGAACGCTTGCTCCGCCGAGGTTTTCCTGGCTTACGTCCTCACCGGTAACAGTTTTCACTACTTTCGGACCTGTAAGGAACATGTAGGAAGTACCTTCCATCATCAGTGTGAAGTCAGTCAGTGCCGGAGAATAAACGGCACCACCGGCACAAGGACCAAAGATACCGGAAATCTGTGGAATGACACCCGAAGCAAGGATATTGCGCTGGAAGATTTCTGCGTAACCTGCCAAAGCGTTAATACCTTCCTGGATACGTGCACCACCCGAGTCGTTGATACCGATACAAGGAGCACCCATCTTCATTGCCTGATCCATAATCTTACAGATCTTCAGTGACATAGTTTCCGACAGTGAACCTGCAGTAACGGTAAAGTCCTGTGCAAAAAGATATACGAGACGACCTTCGATAGTACCGCAACCGGTAACTACACCATCACCCGGATAGTGTTTTTTCTCCATGCCGAAGTTCGTGCATCTGTGCTCAACGAACATGTCCATTTCTTCGAAGCTACCCTCATCCAACAGCATGGCTATACGCTCACGCGCTGTGTATTTCCCTTTTTCATGTTGCTTCGCAATTGCTTTTTCGCCGCCTCCGATGCGTGCAACGGCACGGCGTTCAATAAGCTCTTTAATTTTTTCAAGTTGATTACTCATGAGTTCTTGTTGTTTTTTTAGAGTTTATGATTAGTGTTCGCAGAGTTCTGTCAGCACACCCAGTGTTGATTTCGGGTGAAGGAAAGCGATATTCAGACCTTCGGCACCTTTACGGGGAGCCTTGTCAATCAGGCGGATTTCTTTGCTTTCTGCTTCTGCCAAAGCATTAGCTACGCCATCTTCTACGGCAAATGCTACGTGATGAACACCTACACCTTTGTTTTCAATAAATTTGGCAATGGTACTTTCGGGGCAAGTCGGTTCCAACAATTCGATTTTTGTTTCACCTACCTTTAAAAAAGCGGTTCTTACTTTTTGATCTTCTACTGTCTCGATGTTGTAACATTTCAGACCTAATACGTTCTCGTAGTAAGGAAGGGCTTCTTCGATGCTTTTAACAGCAATGCCCAGATGCTCAATGTGTGAAATCTTCATAACTATATTTTTTATATGGTTTAATTATGTGCTTATATGGCATAAAACAGCACAAAGAAAGACATTTCTTGTCTAATAAAGAAATATTTCAGCATTTAATTATTGGGGAATAAAGCATAAAAAATGCTCCGGATGGATGCTAAAGATGGGTTTTGTAATCTTGAGATTACATTTAGACATAAAATTTGACCAAAAGATTATTCAGCCATGTCCAGCTGATGCGGAACCAACGGCGGGTACTACTTTGTTTGCCTCCGAATCGGAGCACAAAATCGCGATAACCGTGCTTGCGGAAAGGAAGTCCTACATCCATAAACTCCATGTGGCGGAATCCCCGTTCATGGGCATCTTCAAGTGCTTTCCACACGGCCAGTATGCCGGGCGATTGCAGTGCGTATGTCTTTCGCATTCCTCCCGAAAACCAGATAAAGGCATTGTCTCCGGAGTATATGCAGACGGAACCACCGATAATTTTTTCTTTGTATTTTACTATGAATATTTTTGCCTGTTTGCCTTTGATAAGCATGCTGTTCATATGGCGGAAAAAGTCATTGGCAGGGAAGTATCTCCGTATCCGTGAAGAATAAACCTTGTGCAACATTCGAGAGAATTCCTTAATTTCTTCCACCGTATGAGCTTCTTCTACTTTCGCTCCGTTTTTGAGTCCCTTTTTGATTTGCCGGATACGAGACGGGCTGAAACGATCTTCTGCTTTCTGTGTACTGTGCAGAGAATTGCGGACACGCAGCCAGTTGACCGGGAAAAAGTCGTTCTTCCGAAAAAAACGATAGCCGAACATTGAATTATCCAGATTGCGAAATTCAATAAGAATACAGGTGCGCGACGCTTCCTGAGTAAGATGTTCCAGCATTTCACCGAAAATTTCTTCTTCTTTCTCTTTACTTGCCGGGAGAGAGTTGTTCAGAAATTCGCCTGCACCATATACTACACATTGTTTGACAAGGGAGGAGGGGAGCCACTTTTTGGTCTTGCGTATGGCAGCAAGCAGACGTGCCACCGGTCTGCCTTCTTCTGTCGCCACTATCAGCAGTGGAGTGTACCCTGGAGTCGATTCATAGATCTGAAACAACTCCTTGGAATGGAATGTGTTATTCCCCGGTAAGTCGGGAATATCTTTTCCGCGGTAATATGTCGTTAGTTTAAGTGGCATCCAATTACAAATTTACACTTTTTATTCTTCATTCAACAAAAAAAAAGAGATTTTGTTGGTTTACCCTAAAGTTTGTCTTTTTGTTCTCTTCATATATTTGAGGAAAAAAGGAGTTGGAAAAGCGAATTTTCGTATTATTGCCATCTTTTTGTGAGTACAGAAGTAAAATGGAAACGTCTATGTAAAAGATTTACTCTAATTGTATTTTACTAAACAAAGAAAATTAATATTAACTTTAAATTAAGACGAATGAGAGAGAATGCATTTGTTGAAGCTTGGAAGACACAGCATAGACGCGTTTCCATGATTTTGGGGTTGACTTTATTGTGTGCCCCCTCTGCCATATCTGCTTATGCAGAAAATGGAGTGAATGATACTACCGTGCAAGCCGTCATGCAAACAAAGACTGTGAAAGGAACTGTCTTGGATGAAAATGGAGAACCGTTGATTGGTGTTTCTATTGTGGTGAAAGGTACGAGCACAGGTACAATTACTGATTTTGATGGTAAATTTTCGATTAATCTTCCGGCTGGAAGTAAAGAATTGGTTGTTTCTTATATAGGATATAAAGAGCAAACTGTTGCAGTGACCGGAAATGCACCGCTGAATCTAAAGATGGTGCCAGATACACAAGCTTTGGATGAGGTCGTAGTTATTGGTTATGGTGCAGTGAAGAAACGTGATTTGACAGGTGCTGTGGCTTCTGTAAAATCGGAAGATATTACCATGAATCCGGGAGTGAATCCGATGGATGCGTTGCAAGGTAAAATTGCAGGTCTGGACATCACTAATTCTTCCGGTCAGGCGGGTTCGTCACCAACAGTTCAGTTGCGTGGTACCCGTTCTTTACAGTTGGATGATGATGGTAATATTTCTTCCAGTGCATTCAAACCGACTTATATTATTGATGGCATGCCGGGTGATATTGCTACATTGAATCCCAATGATATTGAATCTATTGAAGTATTGAAAGATGCTTCTTCTACCGCTATCTACGGTTCAAGTGGTGCAAATGGTGTTATTATTGTGACAACAAAAGGAGCTAAGAGTGGAAAGCCGGTCATCAATTTCAATGCTTATGCCGGAACTACTTTGGGTGCCCGAGTTCCTAAAATGCGTACAGGTGACTCATATCTTAATTATATAAAAGATTCATATAAGCCTGTCGGTACTACGAATGAGGAAGAAATTTTTGGTGAAAGATATGATGCTATCAAAAATAACCAATGGGTAAATTGGGGAGATGAAGTTTTACATTCAGGTTTGAAGCAGAACTATAGTATTTCTGTAGCAGGGGGGACTGAGAAGACGAAAGCTTATTTCTCACTGAACTACACTGATGAGAAGAGTATGTACGAAAATGATAACTACAAAGTATACTCTACCCGTGTCCGTATAGATCAGGAAATCAATAAGTGGATTAATGCCGGTATTAATGTTCAGGCATCTTTCTCCAACAAGAATTCGCGGAATGCGGTTTTAGAAAGAGCGTTGTTCTCTACACCTTTGGGCGTTCCTTACAATGAAGATGGTTCTATCACAGAATTCCCGATTCCCGGTTCATCATCAGACCCGAATCCATTGGCAGATGAACAGGATGGGGTTTATAAGAACAATACAAAAGCAGGAAAGGCGTACGTTGACGCTTATCTTGAATGGAAACCGGTAAAAGGTTTATCTGTTAAGTCTCAACTTGGTGGCAGTTATTCTCAATCCCGTTCAGGTAAATTTATGGGAGAAGGTTCTTATAATGTGTTGAAAGGTAGTACGGTTGCGTATGGTGAAGCTACCAATAAGACAGGTTATAATTATAAATGGGAAAATATCGTTGCTTACCACAATACTTTTAATAAAGATCATGACCTGACTGTGACAGGTGTTACCTCCTGGAATTATAATCAGAGTGAGGAGTATTATGTCTATGGTGAGAATCCGGCAACGAATGATATGTTGTGGTATGCATTACAGAATGCTGATAATAAGAAACTGAGCAGCAAATATCTGATGTCCAAAGGAATGGGCTTTATCGGACGTGTCAATTACTCATATAAAGGTAAATACTTGTTCTCTGCTTCCGGTCGTTATGAAGCAGATTCTCGTTTGTCAAAGGACAACAGATGGAATCTGTTCCCTGCTGTTTCCGTAGGCTGGAGAATTTCAGATGAAGCATTCATGGCTGGAACAAAGAACTGGCTGGATAACTTGAAATTGCGTGTCGGTTATGGTGTTGCCGGAACTACTGCCGGTATCGCTGAGTATAGCTCAATGGCATCTTTGGAAAATGTAACTACTTCTTTGGGTGGTATGACTGTTCCGTCAGCTAAATTTACGGAATATATTACTAACCGCAATCTAACTTGGGAAAAGACCCATGACTTGAATATTGGTATTGATGCCAGCTTTCTAAATAATCGTATTGATCTGACATTGGATTTATATAAGACAAAGACAACGGATGTTATTCTTTCGCAAGCATTGCCAACTTCTATTATGGGTAATTATAACGGCAGTATTCCTTATAAAATGAATAAGAATGCTGCTGAAACAGAAAATCGTGGTATTGAAATGGCTCTTAATACCCGCAATATTGTGAAGAAGGACTTCACTTGGAGTTCAACAGTGACATTTACTGCTAACAAAGAAAAAATAAAATCTTTGATTGATGGGCAGGATATGATGTTCAATGCAAAGAAGGGGGACATGGTGTTTAAAGTAGGTGAGGGAGTCGGTTCTTTCTATAAATATAAGGTACTTGGTATTTGGCAGTATAGCGAAAAAGAAACTGCCGCTTTGTTCGGGTGCGAACCGGGTGATATTAAGCTGGATTTACCTAGTGTGAAAAAAGACGGAAATGGTTACTACTATATGAATCCTGAAGGAGAGCGCGTTGATATTACTGCAGAAAACCCCTACAGTGTGCGTGCGGATTATGACCGTCAGGTAATAGGACGTAATACTCCGGACTGGACGCTGGGTTTCAAAAACAACTTCAGGTACAAAGACTTTGATTTGTCTATCTTCCTTTACGCACGTTGGGGACAGATGATGAACTATGGTAGTGTAATAGGTAAATATTCACCTAATCCGGATTATAACATTCCTACTTATTTTACTTACTATGATAAGACAATCGAGGCAGATCAGAATGTTTTGTTCTATGCTATTGACCAGACTAAGGATAGAAGTGCGTATGAGGGATATGATTCTATGTATTATGTGGATGGTTCATTCTTTAAACTGAAAAACGTAACATTAGGCTATACGCTGCCTGGTAAACTTACAAAACGTTTTGGTATCAGTAACTTGAGAATTTATGCGACAATGACCAATCTGTTTACTTATTCGCCAAGCAAATATGTGAAGAATTACGACCCGGAAATGAACGGCAGCATTAACTTCCCATTGTCTCGTGATTGCATATTTGGTCTTAATTTAACTTTCTAAAAAATAGCAATATGAAAAAGATATATAGTTTAGTTCTACTTGTTGCCGGAGTTTTTTCTTGGGGCTCTTGCAGTCTTGATGAAGTGAACCCCAACAACTCGGGGCAGTTCTCCGATGGTTCTTATACATTGGAAACTTATAAGGCATTTACTAACTCGTGTTATACAGCCTTGATCAATAATATCTATCAAAGTAGTGATTACCTGGTTTGTACCGAAGCGGGTACTGATATTTGGGAAGAACCGAAATCGGGTTCCAGTTATCAACGTTACCATAGTTATAACGGCATGAAAACCGATGATAGCTATTATTATAAAGTGTGGCAATATTCTTATCTGTGCATTAATAGCTGTAATATTGTAATTGATGGAGCAGAGAATGTAACAGGAGATGAGAATGATATCAAAGAATGTGTGGCACAGGCCAGATGTCTGCGTGCTTACTATTATATGAATCTTGTGGAACAGTTTGGCAATATCGATTTGCAGTTGAAAGCTGCTGACAGTGAGAATATTTCTTTTGCGGCTCATCGTTCCACCGTCCCCGAAATTTATGCTGCTATTATCGAAGACTTGAAATTTGCCGTAGAGAATTTACCCGTAAGTTTCAGTGACTACTATAGTCGTGTTACGAAGAAATCGGCTATGGGATTATTGGCCCGTGCATACATTAATGGTGCCGGCTATGATTTGAAAGATACCGATGGAGTCAGCTTTCTGGAAAAAGCTTATGATACAGCAACAACCATGATTAATAACAAAGCGACTTATGAGTGGTATATGCATCCCACCTTTGCCGATGTATTCAATGAGAATAATAATCGTGACAATAAAGAAGCCTTGTTTATTGCTGCGGGTGCTGAAAGAAATTCAGATGCTTACACTAATGGTAACTACTCACAGAGTGAAATGTTCCGTCATTTCTTACCTTCTTTAGGAACGTATACGGATTTGGGATTGGTAGACAAAACTTCAAACTTTGTTTATGGTCGTCCTAATAGTAATATCTTCTTGCCTTCCAAATACCTGATGGACTGTTTTGCGGCTGATATGAATGACACTCGTTTTCGTTATTCATTTATCTCTGCTTACTCGTCTTATTCCATACCGGCATGGGGGGCCACTTATGAGTATGGAGGTTCTGCGTGTGCTAAAGAAATCACAAGCACGCTTGCTACTAAGTTTGGTATTCCGGCATCTAATATAGGCAAGAAAGTGTATCCTCATTTTAATTTAGAATCCAATAGTACAAATGACGCTAATTACTGTCAGTTGGCTATCTGGAATACAGATGGAACAACTAAAACTACTCAGGAGAAAACAGAAGGTAACATCCTTCATCCTGCCCTGCCTTTAGATCCGGCTGAGGCTCATCAATATGCCATTTATTGTTCTTTGAAGACTTTGACAGAAGAGGAAAAAACTCAATATCCGGGCTTGGTTCTTAATGTATATGACTTATATGATGAGAATGGTACGGCACGTGCTACTTATGATAAACCTAGTACGGGTAGTTCATTGTGGTTGTCTATCTATCCGGCTCTTTCAAAGTTCAATATGCCGGGTAATAAATTTGTAGGTGCAAATGTTCAGAAAAAAACGATTGATGTGATGATAATGCGTATGGCAGAGGTTTACCTGATTGCAGCCGAAGCGTCTGTTCGTCTGAATAAGGGAGATGCTGCAGGATATATCAATGTACTCCGTACGCGTGCCGGTGCCGGTACTGTAAGTGAGTCACAGGTTGACCTGAATTATGTTTTCGATGAGTATGCCCGTGAGCTTTGCGGTGAGTGTTCCCGTTGGTATTTGCTGAAACGTAACGGAGCTTTTGAAACTCGCTTGGCTAGCTACAACAAACGTGCTGCTGAAAGCTTTAAGAAAGATTTCTATCTGCGTCCTATTCCTACCAAGTATCTGGAGGCTATTAATAATCCGGCAGAGTTTGGTCAGAATCCTGGTTATTAGTCTATTACTTAATAATCGATTATAAATAATAAAGCCGGACAGGAATTATTCTTGTCCGGCTTTATTATTTATGCATACTTTTTCTTATTTTTGCGTATCAACAAAACATTTCTAAAAGCGTTACGATTATGTTAGATGAAATACTTGCTTATAACAAACAGTTCGTTGAGAACAAAGGATATGAAAAGTATATTACCAATAAATATCCTGATAAAAAAATAGCGATCTTATCTTGTATGGATACCCGTTTGACAGCATTGCTTCCTGCTGCACTGGGCATTAAAAACGGAGACGTGAAAATGATCAAAAATGCGGGAGGTGTTATTTCCCATCCTTTCGGCAGCGTCATTCGTAGTTTACTGGTTGGCATCTTTGAGCTGGGTGTGGAAGAAATAATGGTGATTGCTCATTCGGACTGTGGTGCATGCCATATGCATAGCGAAGAAATGCTCGAAAAGATGAAGGCGCGTGGCATTAAAGCTGATTATATTGATATGATGCGTTTCTGTGGAGTCGATTTTCACAGTTGGCTGGATGGGTTTGAAGATACCGAAAAGTCTGTAAGGGGTACTGTCGATTTTATCGTACGCCATCCTTTGATTCCGTCAGACGTGAAGGTTTATGGATTTATTATAGATTCTACTACCGGAGAATTAACTCGTATTGTATAGGAAAGTTATTGTTCTGGTTCCGTTGAAAGTGGCCTGTGATTATGGTGACGCTATCCTGTTGTGATACCGTCACTATAAGCGTCGGATAGCGTCACTATGTCTGCCTCATAGCGTCACTATCCTGAGTACAAAAAAATAAGGCAGCTTTTTATCGGCTGCCTTTATCTTTCTGCGGTTATATACTCTCTTTGACTCATGCACTCGTTTGTAACAAACGGGGTGCCCGTGTTCTTTAATTTCTGCTTCACGGTTGGCTTTACGATTCGCTTTAATGTAATCGTCTTGTGTAATTCGTTTTTTCATAATGAATATATTTCTCAGTGCAAAGATACAATTTCATTTCTGATTACGGTTGGTTTGCGTTATCTTTGCATACATAAATCAAATGAAAACGGAAATAATATGGAAAATTTCAGTGAACTGATAAAGAATCGCCGTAGTATGCGCAAATTTACTGATGAGGAGTTGACTCAGGATGAGGTCGTAGCTTTGATGAAGGCTGCCTTGATGTCACCTAGCTCCAAGCGCAGTAATAGCTGGCAGTTTGTAGTAGTCGATGATAAAGAAATGCTGAAAGAACTGTCTCATTGCAAGGAACAGGCCTCTTCTTTCATCGCAGACGCTGCTTTGGCTATTGTCGTGATGGCAGATCCGTTGGCGAGTGATGTCTGGATTGAAGATGCTTCTATTGCTTCCATCATGATACAGTTGCAGGCGGAAGATTTAGGATTGGGCAGCTGCTGGGTGCAGGTTCGCGAGCGTTTCACCGCAACAGGAATGCCTTCAGATGAATTTATTCATGGAATTCTGGATATTCCTTTACAGCTTCAGATTCTTTCCGTAATTGCTATCGGGCATAAAGGGATGGAACGTAAACCATTCAACGAAGAACATCTCCAATGGGAGAAAATTCATATCAATAAGTTCGGAGGAAAATAACGATGGGAGCTGTCAAAGCCAATAATAATAAAGATACTTATAAGGCAACTGCCGTCACCTTTATTGTCATCGGAACTCTTTTTCTGATCAATAAACTACTTCCTTTCGCCTCTATCGGTTTGTCTTGGGTGATGAATAAGGACAATTTATTGTTGTATGCCTCTATTTGTTTTTTGATATTCAAACGCGATAAGTCGGTTGGTTTTGTGCTGTTGGGACTTTGGTTGGTGATGAATATCGGTCTGGTGATGTCATTGCTGGGTTCATTGTCCGGCTATCTGTTGCCACTGGCATTATTGATCATCGGAATTATTTTATTTTGGGTCTCAAAACGTTGAAGAAACAATGAAAAGAAGTATAGAAGATACACCTATTGTGTTTCTCGGTGCCGGAAATCTGGCGACTAATCTGGCAAAAGCACTTTACAGGAAAGGATTCCGTATTGTGCAGGTATACAGTCGGACAGAGGAATCGGCACGTACCCTGGCCGATGAGGTAGAAGCAGAATATATTACCGACTTAAAGGAGGTTTCGAAAGAAGCAAGATTATATATTATTTCATTGAAAGATGCCGCTTTCGTAGAACTTTTGCCTCAAATAACTGAAGGGAAACAACATGCACTGTTGGTACATACAGCAGGCAGTATCCCGATGAACATTTGGGAAGGTTATGCGGAGCGTTACGGAGTATTTTATCCCATGCAGACATTTAGCAAACAACGGGCGGTTGACTTTCGGGAAGTACCTTTCTTTATTGAGGCCAAAAGGCCGGAGGACGTCGAATTGTTGAAAGCTGTTGCCGGTACGCTCTCTGAAAAGGTGTACGAAGCCGATTCCGAGCAGCGCAGGAGCCTTCATCTGGCTGCGGTCTTTACTTGTAACTTTACGAATCACATGTATGCCCTCGCTGCCGAACTGCTGGAAAAGTATCATTTGCCTTTTGATGTGATGCTTCCTCTGATTGACGAGACGGCACGTAAAGTACATGAACTGCCTCCTTGTGATGCGCAGACCGGACCGGCTGTACGTTACGACGAGAATGTGATCAATAAACATCTTTCTATGCTGGAAGGCACTCCGGCATTGCAGGAAATTTATAAATTAATGAGTAAAAGTATCCATGAGCACCATCAATTATGATCTATCCCGTATCAAAGCGCTGGCTTTTGATGTGGACGGGGTCCTGAGTTCGACAACAGTTCCGCTGCATCCTTCCGGAGAACCGATGCGTACAGTGAATATCAAAGACGGCTATGCCATCCAACTGGCGGTAAAGAAAGGGCTTCATATTGCTATCATTACCGGTGGGAGGACAGAAGCGGTACGTATCCGTTTTGCAGCATTAGGAGTAAAGGATTTGTATATGGGCTCTGCCGTTAAAATCCATGATTACCGTGACTTCCGTGATAAATACGGCTTGTCTGATGACGAAATACTCTATATGGGCGATGATGTACCAGATATGGAAGTGATGTGTGAGTGCGGGCTGCCTTGTTGTCCTAAAGATGCTGTTCCGGAGGTAAAGTCGGTTGCAAAGTATATATCTTATGCAGATGGCGGTCGTGGTTGCGGTCGTGATGTGGTGGAGCAAGTGTTGAAAGCTCATGGTAAATGGATGGCAGAAGATGCCTTTGGTTGGTAAATAACTAAATTGTAACTGAAAACATGCTTGAAAATTTAGATAAGTATCAGATTATATTAGCCTCCAACTCTCCCCGTCGGAAAGAATTGATGTCAGGCTTGGGGGTAGACTATGTGGTCAGAACATTGCCGGATGTGGACGAATCATATCCTGCCGATCTGTCCGGCGCTGAGATACCGGCATATATTTCCCGTGAAAAGGCAGACGCTTACCGGGCCATTATGCAACCGGGAGAACTGCTGATTACGGCAGATACCATTGTCTGGCTGGATGGAAAAGTACTTGGAAAGCCGGAAGGCAGGGAAGGAGCCGTTGAAATGCTTCGTTCTTTATCCGGTAAATCGCATCAGGTTTTTACCGGCGTTTGTCTCACGACCACTGAATGGCAGAAGAGTTTTACAGCTGCATCTGATGTGGAATTTGATGCCTTGTCCGAAGAAGAAATTCAGTATTATGTGGATAAGTATCAGCCTATGGATAAAGCGGGAGCTTATGGGGTGCAGGAATGGATCGGATATATAGGGGTAAAGTCTATTTCCGGCAGCTTCTACAATATAATGGGACTCCCCATACAGAAATTATATAAGGAACTCAAAGATTTATAGCTGTATACATCTAATGTATTGTTATTATTACTTTTGCGCAACTATAGCATTTCTAATTTAATTTGCTATATTTGCGCAAATGTTTTACGAACGTTTTACGAAAAACGAAATTTGAAAATAACTGTTTTACAACGATGCCTACAGTAAAGATTATAGTTCTTAAACATCAAAAAAGAGAAGATAATACTTGGAATGTCAAGATTAGAATTACGCATGATAGGAAGTCTGCTTATATTGCAACTTCTCATTATGTTGGTATTGATCTGATTAATAAAAAGACTTTCGAGTTGAAAGAACGAAATAATCCTATTTATGATCTGTTAATGATAGACGTCCTAAAAATCAGGGAGGAGCTATCCAAGTTAGGACACACGATAGAACTGTATTCTGCAAAGGGATTGTGTGAGTTGATGAAGGAGAAACTTGCGAATAAACCTGATGGGGTGAATTTTTTTGATTTTGGCTATTCTTTTGCTGAGAAGATGCTGAAAGAAGGTAAGAGAACTGGGGAAAACTATCGTATTGCTGTGCATAAGTTTGAGGAATTTATAGGCAACAGGAATTTACAGTTTTCTGATATAACTTCATCCGTATTGATGAAGTATGATGAATATTTGAGAGGTCTGCATTCGAAACGTGGTATAGGGAACATTTCTGATTCGGGAGTCCGTTTGTATACTTCTAAAATACAGGCTATATTTAATAGGGCTAAATTGGAGTATAATGATGAAGATTTAGGAGTTATACGTATTGCTAACAATCCATTTGCAAAATATAAGATTCCGAAAAATCCAATAACTAGAAAGCGTTCGTTAACCGTTGAACAAATACGGGCAATAAAATCTTATCGTGTTCCCGATAATATGACGGGAGTAATGCTAGCTAGAGATGTGTTTATTATGTCTTTTATTATGGTTGGAATGAACTCTGTAGATATGTACTATGTGGGTGTGCCTAATAATGGACGATTAGAATATGAACGTAGAAAAACTATGAACAGACGTGATGACCGGGCTTTTATCTCAATTAAGGTTGAACCTGAGTTATTGCCGTATTTAGAGAGATATAAAGATTCATTAGGAGATCGTGCGTTTAACTTTTTTGTAAGATATTCTACACATAAACAGTTTGTTCATAAGGTTAATGCTCATTTGAAAAAAGTAGGAGATGAATTAGGAATACCAGATTTGACTCTTTATGCAGCGCGCCATTCATGGGCTACTATTGCCCGAAATGATTGTGGTATATCTTTGGATGATGTCGCCATGTGTTTGAATCATAAATCGGGTCATGATGTCACCGACACCTATATAAAGAAAGATTGGAGTATTATAGATCGTAATAATAGAAAAGTTATAGATTACGTATTAGGACAATAAAAAAGCCCGTTTTTAGACGGGCTATTATTGGTATATGTTAGATATCGTTTAATATATTTTTTTCTTTTTCCTTTTTTCGTAATTCATTGTTTATCGCATCTTCATATGATATTTCAATACAGCTATATTTGTTTATTTCAACACTTATATATCCTTCTTTTGTCTTGAAATAAGATGAATATGTACATTTCTCTTTGCTTAAAGCCAGTTGTTCATATCCATCTCCTTCATAGTAGGGCTTAGAGAAAAATTCATAACTTTGCGGTTCTCCATATTTCTTTGTATATAATTCCTTGAAATCGAAATATTTCATTTTTAAGGAGCTCCAAGAAGCTGTTTTAGGGAATTCTGCACAGACTTTCCATACTGTTTTGGAATCTTGGGAAGCCAAAATGTATAAAGTGACTGATTCATTGGCAAATTCTCCTTTCATAATAGCAGCGTCATTTCCCAAATCTTTTTCTTTTATAAATCCTTTCTCTTGTAACTTCTTCATAAAGCTACTTAAAGTACCATCTAATGTTACTCCTTTAAAATCCAAGTGCAATCCTAAAGAATTGTCTTGTTCTTGTGCATGCGTACCGCCTAACAATAATGTTAGCATTGAAATCAATAAAATGATCTTTTTCATAAGCTAATTTTTTAATTATCCGATTTTGTTTGATTGTGTGAATTTAAATACTCTACTGCCTTTTGGTACTTTTCATTAAATTCATTCATCTTTTTATTATATCTCACTGTGTCTTTAAATAATTCAAAGTCTTCTTTAATATGTGCTTTCTCTGTTTCTGCATTTTCTATAATATCTTTATAATACTCTATGTTCTGTTGTTCAACGACAGAGCGCCATAAGAATATAGGGACCAGTAAAAACAATGAGAGTAAAATGTATAATATGCCTGCTTTTATTAGTGATTTTCGCTCGGAAGGATTACAAGGTACTTTTATTCTTATATCCTGTTTTACATGTCCGTTCAGCCTGCGACCATCTTTATATCTTTTATCTGGTACAAATTGTGCAACTAAAACAGATTTCTTCATGAATACTGTTTTTTGAAAAAACTTCATGATACCAAATATTAATATAATAATAGAAGGTACTACTAAAATAGCAAAAAATAAAGAAACAATATAGAGTGCTATTTTAATACCAGCGTTATATCTAAATAAAGATACTTTAAACCCTTCTGCTTCTGCTCTTAATCTTAATTCTTCGGGGGAGATAACCTCATTGGTTGATTCATCGAAAAATTGGTTATGTGTATTTTTACCGATACCTCTTATTGGGGTACTATGTGCATTCCCATAAATAGAGTTACTTATCACTTTCCCTCCATCTCGTCCCACTTGATTCACAGCAGACCGTATAAACCCTTTTGCTAAATCTTCAGTAAAATTTCCCATTAAATTTATTGCTATTTTTTATGTTGCCAACAGTAGATGCTTCCTTTTTCTGCATTACGTTTACATTGGTCTCCATCTTTAGTTATTGCCTGACATCTTTGGTTGTCGTCTTCATCACTACATGCTTGCAAAAATGTTGGTAATAAAAAGATTGAAATTAATAGCAGTGCCTTTTTCATAATCTTGTGTTTTAATTTAATATTCGATTGTTATTCTTATTTTATCTTCTTCTAGGTCTAACTGATTCTATAACATTGAAAATCTGTTTTACATCGCACAAATCAATAACTCGATCAGGATACATATCATTTAATGAATGAATAGTAATAGTGTGATTTTCTACATCATGATCTATAATGCGCTTTACTATAATTCCATCGGTATGTACAATGACAAAATCCCATTTACGAAGATGCAGTTTAGAACTCACCCATAAATGGGGCTGTATTTCACGGCAGTAAAGTCTATCTCCTTCTAGATAGCTTTCTTCGGTTCCATTGTTCATACTGTCTCCTTTGACCTCAAAGGCTATATAATTTCCATGTCCTTCTTTATCTACTATAAATGGTATTTTAGGTAACTGCTCCATGTAAGATGTGTCTGTGTATCCATCTAAATAACCCGCATAAGCGAATTGATTAACTAACGGGATATAAACTACGTCTTGTTGGATGGGCGTAGCTTCATTATATTGGGGTGTATTATTGGTAGTTTTGAGCATTTCGCCTTCTCCTGTAAGTAGCCAAGTAGGATTTACGTCAGGAATTTTAGACAGTATTTTATCTAAAACACTTTTTCCGATTCCTCTTTTTCCACTAACCCATCCACTTGTAGTAGATGTTTTCTCATTCATGAAATTAGCAAATTCCATGTTATTATCATGGAAAAAGTATTTTCTTACTTCTTTAATCCTTTCAAATACTTCCATATCACAGGTTGAAGATTCGCATTATTGTTAATAAATCTTTTATTTGCGAATTATATTCGCATAAAATTTGCATGATTCGCAAAAGTGCGTATCTTTGCAACGTCAAACAACATCCAACACTGCAAAGGTGCGAAGTTTGAGTGAGAAAACCAAATATTTTACATAACTAAAAATAGGTAAGACGATGAACGCATTTACACTTTTGACTGAAAACGGAAAATTCAATAACAGTGAGATAATGAAACACGCTCACATTTTGAAAGCGTATCGTCGTATCTCTTTGGGTGAAGCTTTGAAAAAGGCTTGGTTCTTGGCAAAGAGACAGCAGAAAGAATACAGGGAGATTGAAGAAGATAAAAAGTCCTTCAAGCCGGTGTTCAATGTTAACAATGGTAATGTGTTGAAATCGTTCTTTGCTGGCAATCATGCTGATTATATAAATCGTGATAGTTCTTGGAGATAAAATGTAAATCCGCAAAAAGGTGGTCTTCATAATCCGACATAAGGCTCCTACAATGTTCAGCGCTGATAGTAAGGGAAACCAGTCGGGCGGATTTAGAAAAAAGCTTGCGTAGACGTAGAGAATATTCTACGCAAGTACTACTAAATAGTTCTTTGACATATTGGATCATACGAAAAGAAATTCAACCGTAGCAGGAATGCCGTGATCGGTTGAAGGTTCGAATTAGTTACATATATCACTTGGAAGTCCGAAAAGTCTTTATCAGTAAGCATATAGCAGGTTAGGCGAGCTATAACGCTATCTAAGTGATTCAACATACAGCCCGTCACGTCTCGATACGTGGAAGAATCCGTAGAAGGTATCGCGGGCACTAACTAACTTTAAAAAGTATAATTATGAGCAAAAAAATAAGCCTAGAAATTGAAATTGACAGTGCATTGTCAGAGATTGAGATAAAAGAAGTATTGGAGTATTACGGCTGGAAAGATGTATTGAATGAGATACACCGTCAAGTCGGTGCTTCTGGTATAATCGAGGAAATGGGGGAGGATGAAGCGATTGACTCCCTTATTGATATGGGGTATAAAGTTGAAAAGGAATAATTCAAAATCGAGATGTATTGAGTTGTTTTGTCGTGTTTTATTTTGTGTTTGTGTTGTAGGGTGTGCCGTTCGTGAGAATAGCGCACCTTTTTAATTGGATAAGTGGCAGAAATGGAAATGCTTCTCAGAAGGATTAAGTTCCACGCTGACAGGTCAGAGGGAGAATAGTACCGTGAGGGCTATCAATTATATTAACTCATCCCGGTTCGAATCCGGGCTTATCCACTAATAATAATCAAATAATTAATCTTATGGCAAAAGAAGTGAAAAAAATAACTGGTGATTGGACAAAATCAATCAGTGAAATGAAGCTAAATGAAGTAGTAGAATTTCCGATATCTGCTTATGATGGAATAATGAGTACAATTCGATATCGTGTTAGACGCAGATTTGGAATTATAATCAAGAGAGAAGGAGAGTTGGACTATAAAAAGGGAGTTTTTAGAGCTAAACGTATTTCGTGATGGAACCCTTAACTCAATGTGAGTCTCAAGTAGCACATGAAGTTGCAAAGGGGCATACTCCTTCTGAAATAGCTGAATTGCTCCAAAAGTCAATATGGACAATAAAGGCACAGATTAGGGATATTCATAAGAAGTTAGGCATTAACAATAACGTAGAGCTTACTTTATTCCTGCTATGTGATAGGACTAAAAGAAACTTTGATTTGAAGGAGATTAGGAAGCACGGTATTGAGTTATTTTTCTCTGTGTGGTTTTTGGTAATAGCTGTTACACCGGATTATCAAATGGACATGAGACGTTGTAGGGTACGATCTAATGCAAGGACTTCGGTACGAGCAACTAGAAGTAGAAAGGACTGTGATTCATTTTATATCATCTAATATTAATCCAAAAATAAAGTTTATGAGAAAGTTGATATTAAACATTGTTCTGCTTAATATTTTAGCAGCTCCTTGTATACTCACTTTTAACGATATAGATCAGGAAACAAATGATTGGAATTATACAATTAATATAATAGGTATTATATACTCTATTTGGTTCTATAACTATATCCTTAAGCCAATATTTAAACCATTATTTAGAAAGGAGGAATTATGAAAAGGACTATGCCTGAAGAATTTATATTAAATCTAATAGATTATGCAAGAGGTATTGGTCGCAAAGAAGAACGAATAAATTCTTTCAAGGAACCTAAATTTATATCACAGAATCAAGCTCATATTTCATACGGGAAAGGGAATGTAACAAAATGGGTAAAACAAGGTATAGTAAAAAGGTATAAGGATGCAGATGGTAAACTTCGTTCTAGTGTGCGGTATGATGTGTTAGAACTTGAATCCGCAGCATTCAAATGTAATTATATGCAAATGTTATCTCCATTGGCAAAAGCTGAAATGAGGGAGATTATAGATCAATAATTTATAGTTTAATCCTAATCATGGAGTAAAGGACTCCGTGCGGTATCCAGTCCGCTATTTAAGTTTTGAATTATCCCGGTGTCCGTTGGTTCGGTATCCGGGAACTATTTTATTAACTATTTTAATTATAATGAATATGGACGATTTAGCTATTAGAGAACGAGAATCCTCATTTGTGATTCAAGCAGCAGACCTAAGTAAAAATGATCTTCCTTCTTTGGAAGATGCGCAAGAATTACCGATTGACCTTTGCGGAAACTATTGGACACCAGAGAAACCGGGTGAATTTAGAAAAATGTACTTTGTAGAAATCAAACCTCAAAAGGTATTGAGTGCTACTAGTCCGGATGAATTAATAGATTTGGATTGTGCTACTTTCTTAGAGAAATCAGCAGATGGTATGGTGCAGACGGTTACAAATGGCTCTCGTAGATTGGTTGGTATTCTTGAACAGTATATTGAGAACGGATCACTTAAAAGTGGCATGCCTCTTAAAATAACCTACATGGGCAAGCGTAAGAACAAAACGAATAACTTCCAGTCAGATAATTGGTCTGTAAAACCTTTGCGTGTTAACTTGCCTGTTGCCGGATGATAGATTTTAATTTGGACGATTGCGCAGAAGGGGAAGAACTCAACCCTTCTGCTTATAATCCGGAAGATTATCCCACCAAAGAGGAGATGCTTGATTTTATCTCTTTGAATTGCAATAAGCCACCTGTTAATATTGATTTGAAGGAATTGAGCGTTAACGGAGTAGTAAAGCGTGATCCTATGGAGATGTATTTGAAAAGCGATCATATTTCCTCTTCCAATTTGAAAAATGCTCTTAAAACTCCACGATCCTTTTATTATGATTACGAAAGGACATTTGAAGAGAAAGAAAAACCTTGTTTTCAGTTAGGGACATTTGCCCACATGGCATTTTTGGAACCACGTTTATTCGAGCTTGTCAAAGTAGAACCTAAGTGTAACCAATCATCTAAAGAAGGCGTGCTTGGAATGATTAAGTTCTATAATGAATTGCTCCAGAATGATAAGAATTATGTTCCAGATGTCGAAGAAGAAATACCTTCTGAAAGGTGGAATTTCTGCGATCTGAAAGACTTTCGTGATAATAAGAAACAGAAGTGCATTGATTTGGGATACTCGTTTATCAGTGATGAAATGAGTATGATTATCAAGGCTCTTGAAAGGAACTATTATTGGTATGGTGGCGGCATCATCAAACAGCTTTTGAAAGGTGCATACTCAGAAGTATCGTTCTATGGCAAGGATGAAGAAACGGGGCTTAATGTAAGAGTTCGACCGGATTATTTTAATGTAGAGGAAAATATCGGTGTAAATGCAGTTATTTCCTTTAAGACCACACGTGCCGACGATCTCGGCAAGTTCTACTATGATTGTGCTAAACTCAAGTATGAGCTTTCAGAAGGAATGTACCAAGAAGTTATGAGTAGCGTTACTGGACGAAACTTTAATGTAACGATCATGATCATGCTACAGACGGTTGAACCATACGATGTCGCTGTTCTCTTCTGGTCGCCTGATGATTTGGCAAATGGCAAGTATAAATATCGCTATGCTCTTTCTATCGTAAAAGACTGTTTTGACAAGAAATGGTTTCCCGGATATGATGCTAAAGCCGAAGAAGGAGCAAGAGGTATTATTGATATGCAGCTCCCGGAATGGAGTCAAAAATTGCTTCATCCGGTGGCTATTGATGATTTTGAATAATGGAATTATGCCAAACGGATATTCAAACGATAGAGCGCCTACTTAGACAATGCTCTGATAAAATAGAGAAATATGCTCCTAAAACATCTCCCGATCAGGATTTATGTAGAAGGTGCAAAAAAATGCTTAAGAAATTAAATACTAAGAAACAATGATTGATTTAAAAGACTATGTACCGGAGGAACTTAAATTTAAGCTCCCTACCACCGTGAAATTTCCCGAAGTGATTTTCTCTGATTGTGTCTCTATGGACGATGTAAAGAAGAAGCTTGCTGAGAGTTTCGTTACCATTCAGGAGAAAGATGTAATCGCTAACCGGGTGATGGACGATTATGAAATCTCAACTATCCGTGCGAATTATGGTGAAATTGCTGAGGAACAGATGCCGGAACTTGAAGCACAGTTCGAAGCATTGAAAGCAAAGTTCAATACCGAGAAGAAAGAATTTGAGGCAAAGATTTCAGCATTAAATACTCAGTTTAAGGACCTTGTGAACCTTGCAAAGAAAGGTGTGAAGGATTATCCTTTGAAGATGATCGATACTTTCCGCATTCCGGTTATGGGGTATTACTTGTATTACTCATGGGTGAATGACGCTTTTCGTCTGGCATTAGTTCAAGAAATTCCGAAGCATGAATACAACGATCTGTTTAATTCCGGAGAAAAAAATCAAGAGGCATTCAAAGAATTGGGATATGAACTGCCAAACGTTGATTTTAAAGATACTCGTAAGAATGTCCGCCGATTCGGAGAAGGAGAGGATATAATCGAGGTATGGGAGGAAGATGGTCAAGATGTATGGCTGGAGCAATGGATTGAAGATTTCGTGAATGAAGATACCAGTGAAGTAGTTCCTATTGAACGTCACGAATGGCATCGAGTTCCAATCGAAGAAAGTCCATGGAGAAAGGAGGACGAAAATGACGAGACTAGCACACAAGAGGGGGAGACCAACGAAATACCGGAAGAGTCTGAGGAATAATCCTTATTGGGAAGAAGTAAAACGTAAGGTCCGAATCCGTGACGGGCACAAGTGCCAAGTATGTGGAAAGACTTATAATTTGGAGATTCATCACAAAGTCTATGACGTTGCAGGATACTCTATAGTTGGACATGAATTAGAGTTCTTGTATTGTCTTGAAACGCTATGTGAAGATTGCCATGCAATGAAGCATGGTAAATAAATTATCCCGGTGTCCGTTGGTTCGGTATCCGGGAACTATTATTTAAAAGCTATTCTTATGAAACAGGTAAGCAGTAAACAAGCTCAGAGAAACAGAGAGGTTGCTAAAATAAAGCAGTCGCTTTCCCCCTTTTGTGTAATATGTGGCAAGCCAGCAGTAGATGCTGCGCATTTGGTTCCTAAGAGCATGTATCCAGAACATTATACCAATCCTCAGAACATCGTAGGATTGTGCAGGGAATGCCATAATAGGTACGATAATAACTTAGCATTCAGACAGAGACAGAAGCGTCTTATAGAGCGGGTGAAGTCTTTTGATGAATGTGCAGCAAATAGATATTTTCATTTATGAATAGTTATCAACTAATTTCCAAGCTTCGAAAGGTGCGTGATGATACTTACCTTACTACAGCAGCGCAAGCTTTATATCATGAGCTTGTAGCGATTTGTAATGATATGAAGTGGAAGGATGTGTTTTTCGTTCGTAGTAATATTCTTTGTGGGAATTTAGATATGTCTGATAATACTCTTCGCAAGTCGAGGGAGTGTTTATCTAACGCTGGTCTTATTCATTTTCGATCCAGTAAAGACAAACGCATAGGATGTTATTATTCATTCATGAAAAGTATCAGTGATGATTTACTATCATCCGCAACATCATCCGCAATATCATCCGCAAATATTGAGGATGAAAGTGCGAATGATAGTGAGAAGGAGATTATTAATTCATCCGAAGAATCATCCGCAATATCATTCGCAACATCATCCGCAAAAAATGAGGATGATAAAAATACATCATCCGCAATATCATCCGCAAATATTGAGGATGAAACGCAAATTCCACCTATTATAGATAATATAAACATAAAACAAGAAGAGAGTCTCGCGCATACGCACGAGAGCACCCCACCCGAGAAGCCTAAGCGATCTAGGAAAAAAGAAGGAGATGCGAAGCCTTTAGTTTATCCTTTTACTTCGATAGCATTTATGTCGGCATGGACGGAACTTGTGAAAACTCCAAAATGGAAAGGAAAGCTAAATTATGCTTTGCAGATTTCATTAAACAAGCTGGGGCAGTTTGAAGAAGAGTTCGCTATCCGACAAATTGAACGGGCTATCGAATCTAATTGGACCGGAGTAGTATTTTCGGGTACTGGACGTGATTATCAAGAATGGCTAAAACAAAAAAAGTATGGAAACAATCAGAAACCTTGTACAAGCAAGCAGGAAGCAAATGACCATGCCTTGCAGCAATTCATTGCCGAGCGTCAGCGTAGAGAGCAAGGCTTGGTTAACGAAGTGGAAAGACCCTTCTGATATTGAGCGTGTCTTTTCTCCGACAAACTGGGCTTATGTGGCTCAGAATCCAGAAAAAGCATATTTTTCAAATTGTCCCACGATTAAAAAGTATGATGAAGTTTATGGAGAAGGAAATGCGGAAATGTGGATTTATGCACAAGTGCTGGCATTATTTGGGTCTAGTTCTTGTAAAGACGAAGGGGTAGCACAAGGAATCGGAATATTTGCTCAGACATTTGCGTCGTCTGTTCAGATATACAAGTTATCAGAACTAATGCTGTTTTTTTCTCGATACAAGTCCGGAAGATACGATAACTCTTTTTCTCAATTTGATGCCCGAAGGATTGGAAATGCTTTTTTCAAAGAGTTTATTCCAGAGAGACAGAAAGAAATTGATCGATGTGAAAAGCGAAAGATTAATGAGGAAGCATTAGCTAGACGGGAATTGCCTGCCGGATATACAATCCCCAAAGGGTATAATCCCTATACTTGGTATTTGGAGACTAAGAGACGTGCTGCCAACGGAGACAAAGAAGCTATTGAGAAATTAAAATATCCCCAAGTATGATTAACATAGTGGTCTATCAGATCGCTATTTTTTTTAATTAATAACAAGATAGAAAGGAACATTATGGATACAAATTTATACTCGGTCTGTGAACTAACAACCGAGCAGAAAAAGGCTTTCAATAAGCTAAAGAAAGCATATAAAGAATGTGAGAAGGCAGGCATTTACTTTGCTAATTGCTACGGTGATTTGATGGCTTTTGATAAGAAACTTGTGGCTGGATATGGGGATGATTCTATGCCACCGGACGGTGAATATACAGTCAAACTGTATAATGGCTGCCCAGCTGATTATATGCGAATTGCCAACGAATGGGCGGACGATACTCACGTATTAGGTTTGACTAAAAAGGGGATGAAGTTGTATTTGTCGAATGAAGAATAATTCAATACAAGATAAAAAAAGAATCAAATGAAACTGCAATCTAAGATCGATTATTCTATAGCCTTACTTCGCAAATGCGAACAGATGGCACTTGACTATGACCCGGAGGATGGCTTTTACTTAGCGTTCTCCGGTGGCAAGGATAGCCAAGTCCTCTATCACCTTGCGAAGATGGCAGGAGTAAAATTTAAGGCTCACATGAACCTTACGAGCATTGACCCTCCGGACGTTATTCGATTTGTGAAGAGGAATTACCCAGACGTGGAACTGATAAAGCCTAAAATGTCTATTTATGACATGGCTCTAAAAAAGCATATTATTCCTACACGAACGATGCGCTGGTGTTGTGCTGAATTTAAAGAAATGTCCGGTGCAGGTAAAGTCACCTTGATCGGCATTCGTAAAGCTGAAAGTGTGCGGCGCTCTAAACGTGAAGAAATTGAGATTAGCAGCCATAAATTCAGCGGGAATTTCGACCAATTTTCCGAGCATAAAGAAAATATGGTTACATGCGTCAATGGAAAAGATAAGATTCTTGTCTCGCCTATTCTTTACTGGACTGAACGTGAAGTTTGGCAGTTTCTTAACTCAAATAATATACCGCACTGCAAATTATACGATGAAGGCTATAAGCGTATTGGATGTATTTTTTGCCCGATGTCTAACTACAAACAGAAGCTAAAAGACTGCCAGCGTTTTCCTCATGTGAAGCGAAAGTGGATACAAACAATTCAAAAACTGATTGATGCGGGATATCTCAATCGTAACTTCACCGATGCTGAATTTGGTTTTAATTGGTGGATAAGCGATAAAAGTTTTGACCAATATTATGCAGACGAAGTACTGCAACAGAAAATAGAGTTTAACGTATAACAAATCAGCAATGAACATTGGATTAATCGACGTAGATGGTCATAACTTCCCTAACTTCGCTCTTATGCGGATATCTGCCTATCACAAGGCAAGAGGCGATCAGGTGGAATGGGCTACTCCTTTTAACAGGTACGACAAAGTAATGGCGAGCAAAGTATTTACTTTCACTTCAGACTTTAATTATCTTACATTACAGGCAGATGAGATTGAAAAAGGTGGTACAGGATACGATATTACCAGTAAACTTTCTGAAGAAATAGAAAACAGCCGGATGATGGATTATTCCATTTATCCACAATATCCTTTCTCTATTCAGTTCTTTAGTCGTGGTTGTATCCGGAAATGTCCGTTTTGCCTTGTAAGAGAGAAAGAAGGGTATATTCATCCGGTGGAACCTGTTGATTTGAATCCGATGGGAAAATGGATTGAGGTGTTAGACAACAACTTTTTTGCTAATCCGGAATGGAAAGATTCGGTTGATTATCTTTTGAAAGCTGGGCAGTCTGTTAAACTACATGGAGTAGATGTTCGGATCATGGATGAAGAGCAGGCGTATTGGCTGAATAAATTGAAGATGAAACAGAATATCCATATTGCATGGGACCTACCTCAAATAGATCTAACTGATCGGCTAAAAGAAATGATCAAGTACGTGAAGCCTTACAAAATAACCTGCTACGTATTGGTTGGTTTTAACTCTACCATTGAGCAGGATTTGTTTCGGCTTAATACATTAAAGAGTTTAGGTATTACCCCATTCGTCCAGCCTTACAGAGACTTCACAAACAATCGTAAGCCTAAACAGTATGAGTTAGACCTTGCAAGATGGGCAAATAAGATGTGGTTATTCAAGTCATTTGATTTTGCGGACTTCTCACCACGCAAAGGATTTAAATGTAGTCGGTATTTTAATTAATAACAAATCAATAAAGAACAAAAGTATGGATATCAGAACGCAACCGAATTACAATAGGAAGACCGGAGAAGAGGTTTTCGGTATATCCATCCGTATTAACGGAGGACGTAGATATTGTAAATATCCAATCGGGCATCAGAATTATAAAACGATTGGAGATGCTTATGCCGCATCTGTAGAAATAATGAAACGTATTCTTGCTGGCGCAAGATTTGAATATGGAGTAGACGGTTCTGCCGGGATCAACAAAAATGAGTATGTAAAGATAGTAGATTAACGTATAACAATACGAATATGAAGAAAATAGAATTGATAAACTTGACACTGGATGAAATTAGACGTTCAGCAACTATGGTTAGTGATGTGTATAAAGATGCTGCATATAGCAATCACAAAGAACAGAATGAATCGTTTGAAACATTGATGTCTGACTGTGATAGAGTACTTGAAGATGCAAGAATAAAGCTCCGTGATATTCTTGAAAATATCGCAGAGTTCCAAAATGCTAAAGATATGATTTGCGGTGTAGATATGGCTCTTGGTGAAACAGCTTACGACCTTATCTATGAGAGGAAAGACGAATATGATTTTGATTAAAACAGAATAGAAATATGGAAAAAGTAACAGTAAAAATAGAGTTAGAGAGAGAAGATATCTCTACTCTCATGTTCCTTGCTGGTGGAAAGTTATCAGAAGAACAATGGAATAAGCTCAAAGGTACAGAATACACGGTGGAAGATGATGACTTGGAAGGTCAGGCAATCCAGTTGAAGTTGGCTATTAGTGGTATCGTAGTTGGCAATCTTCTAAAAAAGGAACTTTCAGAAGGTGAAGTTTCTAGTAAATCAACTTATCGAGAGAAGTTAATAGCTATGCGTAAGGAGATGGAAGAAAGGGGGCAATCATGGTAGGGAATATTCGTATTAGACGTAGGAAAGATAAATACCATGTTATGGAAGAGCAGGGAGATGGTAGATACTTTACTATTGAAGGAGGAGAATGTAATTCAAAGGAGGATGCCATAAAGCTAAAAAAACGATATCTGTTCGTTAGAGAGAAAGTTAGATTGTTCAATCAGAATCTTAGAATACAATTGAGAGAAAAGAAGAAACCAAATGGATAATCACATAAATCAAAGTTTGTATGCTGATTCAATAAAAGAAGCTACAAAAGTAGAGTTCCTTGCAAGTAGTGAGGAACTTTTTTTATATGCTGTCTCCCTGTATAACTCGATGATGTGGGGAAGAAAGATTGACCGGGAAAATCTTAGAAGTAAGAAGAGAGTAAAAAAATTAGGGAGAACTAGCAGGGTGTAAAAGCTTTGTTCTCCCTAATCAACACGATGATGTAGCAAATATACTATTTACTTTTTAAATTATCGTGTATGGAGAGAAAAATTAATGAAAAAACGTGGGTGAATGTACGTGAAATCGGGGTAATGTTAAATGTCCATGCCTTTGTAGTATATTCATATTTAATGCAGATAGGGGTAAGGTGCATTAAGGATCGGTATGGGAACGGATATGTCAACGGAGTAGATATTACAAAGAACTTTGAAGGTTTAAAGAAATTTGTAAAAGGATTGAGGAATGGAAGAAAGGCGCAAGCTCCCCTCAAAGAGTTAGCTTTCATTGATCCCAAGATAGGAATACATAATGATTGGGAGAGTAAAGCGGATGGCTTGGACAAGGTGAAGAAGGATTTTTATGCCTCATATACAAATCAGATCTACAGGATTAATCACTACCAGAATTTAAAGAAGGCTTTGTTCCGGTGGGAGCGCGCCACGAGAGTTTGGAAGTACGTGGAAGAAGAAAGAACTGCACAAGACCCTAATGAATGGATGGAGAGCATTTCGTTAAAATACAAGCTGTGTAATACGATATACGATGAAGAACGCCGTAAATCTGTACTTGATACAATTTGACATGGCTGTAAGAGTGATATCGGGTAAATTTGCTATTGATATAAAACTGATTATAGCATGGCGTACAATTTAAAGGAAATGACTGAAATGTGCTCTAAATGGGTGGCTGAAAATGGGCTAATGGAGCATGGCGGTGCGAGGTTGAAAGACTTTTGCGCTCATTTCGGCATAGACTCTCAAACATACTATCGTTGGCTTGAAAATGCGGATTTTGCGGATGCTATAAAAAAAGGGAAAAATGAGTTTAAGGAGAAGCTAGAGCAGAGGTTAGTTGAATCTCTGTCAAAAGCTGCTTGCGGATATGAATTTGAGGAAACTAAAACCGAATATGAAGGGAAGAAAGTAAAGAAGAAAATAGTAACAGTGAAGAATGTAGAGGCGAATGTTGGTGCTGCTATATTCTTGCTTACAAATATATCTCCTGATCGTTGGCGTAATAAACAAACTGGAACCGATGTGAAGACGGAAGGAGTAACATTGAAGGTCGAAGTATTGAAAGAAGAATCGGTTAGTAATATTAAGAAGCTCTCCACACTATCGCAGAAACGGAAGATGAAAGGAGAGGGGGAAACAGAAGGCTCTGGACAATGAAAACGACCTATGTTTTTGACAGGCTATTAGAAGCCACGGTAAATCCGGTGATTCGTGGAGTATCTTCACGGGGTGGTACTCGATCTTCTAAAACGTGGAGCATGTTACAGTTGCTTTTTCTTATTGCCGAGAAGTCAGAAGCTCCTTTGCTCATATCGTGTGTAACTGATACAATGCCGGGAGTGAAACGTGGTATGTTTCGCGATTTCAAACGTATGTTGCAAGATGAAGGTCTTTGGAATGGCAAGGCAATGAATTTAACCGAAATGACTTACACTTTTCCTAATGGATCACAGATAGAGTTTTTCGGTTGTGAGAATGCTGCGAAAGTATTTGGTCCTGCACGTGATATCCTGTTTGTAAACGAAGCACAGAGGGTCCCGAAAGAAGTATTCCGGCAAATGGCGGTTCGTACTCGTTTGATGCTGTATGTAGACTTTAATCCGGTTAAGAAGTTTTGGGCACACGACTATTTCAAGGGTCCCGGCATGGTGGAAATCGTCAGCACCTACAAGGATAATCCATATTTGACACCGGAGCAGATCGAAGAGATTGAGAGAAATAAGGCTGATGAAAACTGGTGGCGAATCTTCGGACTTGGTGAAACAGGAGGAACCGAAGGACTGGTATATCCTGAATATGATATTGTGCCGGAGTTTCCTGCGAATTGTAAATGGTGTCTTGGTCTTGACTTCGGTTTCTCAGGTGATCCTACGGCGATTGTAAAAGTTGGCTTCGATAAAGATGATCTTTATGTTCAAGAGATCGCATACTCTACAGGGCTGTTGAATTGGGATATTGCGAATGTCTTGCGCAAGAATGGGCTACATAAAGTTACCACTATTGCGGATAATCAAGAGGCGAAGAGTATTGCTGAGATTTCTCGTTTGGGATGCCGCATATTTCCATGTATAAAGGGAAAAGGATCAATCATGGCAGGTATTTCACAAGTGAAGCAGTTTAAAATACACATTGTACAAGGTAGCCGAGGCATACAGGACGAAGCAGATAATTACTCTTATGTATTTGACAAGATGACCGGACTCTATGATACGAACGAGGCAGTAGACGAAAATAATCACGCTATGGACGCTATACGATACGCGACTGAGTTTCTGATCGCCAAGTATCGTCCCGGCAAGAAACAAAGAAAAGATGAAGAAAAGCGAAATTAAAACCTTTCGGGGATATGTGCGATATCGGATATATCGCCTATTTACCCCATTTCGTTGGTTATGGAAGACGTTTGTTCGTCTGACAAGTAGATATCAACGCTTGATGCAATTACGGCGTATAGCGAATCTAAAGCCGGATGCTGTGGAGAGTCTTTCGCAAGATGAAGCTGCACTTCTGCATTATATGTCGGAATACTTAATACCTTCCCGATGGGTAACACGTAATGGACAGATCATTTATACGTGTCCATCAGTTGAAGATGTAACTCTCTGGCAGATGATCGAAGCACGCAGAGCTGAAACAGTATTAGAACGTATTAGCGGATGGACTGGGGGATATGTACCAGAAACTGTTGCTGATATGGTGAAACTGACGAAGTACATTGTAGAGCAGATCGGACAGGCTGACGAGCTGGAACGTGTACTGTTACCGGGGGGAGGTGGTTCCGGTGAATCGAATCCAATCACAGAAGCTAAAAGTGTGCTAGGAATGGTACAGATCACATCCGAACTGTTTAACTGCTCATTCGAAGATGCGAAGAAGATAAACTACTCAGATGTTATTCTAGCGATCAGCAAGAGACATGATGAAGTAGAGAAACAAAAATCTAAAACTAAATAATCATGGGAAAGAAATACTCAATTAATTCAGCGGGGTTCATAGTAGCCGAGAGAGACGTTTACTCTCTTGGCGGCTTCATCCCAAAAGGGAATATAGGAGGAAAGGTAGCCTCCGAGGAACAACTATCGCAGGATGGGGAATGCTGGTTAGCGGGCGGAGATATTTCCAGTCGCCCGGACATCCGCATAAAAGATAATGCTTTTATAGGAAACTTCTACCCCGGTTCGAATCCGGTTCACACCGATGGGGTAACGGAGTTTAGCGGAAATACTAAAATTCCGGGACAAATCAGTATCAGAGCTTTTTCGGCGGATGCTAAATGCGATATGATTGTGCGGGACAGCTTTATAGGAATCTTTATGGACTGTGTTTGCGGTCCTGCTACAAATACGAAAGCATTCCCGTTTGAGCAGGGGCGTTTTAATCAAGACGCGTCAAAAGGGACATTATTTACAAGTGCTACGATGCGAGTAGACGCCGAGAACTTTGTACGGAACACCGCCGTTCTTAGGATAGGAAAAGATACACGTATTTATGTTCCGCCGGGATTTAATGCGCGAATATATTGGGCTTATTACACCGATTCACCTTCCGGATTCGCCTACGCAGGAGAAAGCGAAACGGCGACATCCACATTGTATAAACTATCGCACCCGATATATAACACGTGTATGGTAGCCTACGCAAGAAATCCTACGTTAACTCCGGCGGAACTGGAAACTTCGGGTGCTAGAGTAATCGGTCACATTAGCGGTTCCCTTCTCATGGACCTACGCCCCGAATCCGTATCCGGCGTTTATGTTATGGACGGTTCCGAATTTATAATGCCTACGGATAACTTCGCGCTTGCTACTACGCAGCTTCGGTTCTTGGCTGGCGGGCTGATCAACACGACTATGTACACGAAAACAGACCGACAGGACTATAAGCCTTATGGAACATTCCGGAATGTGGAACGATTAGAATACATTCAGTACCTCGCTGATATCCACAGAGGGAATGCAAACAGGGACCATTATATCGTAGCATCTGATTCTCCTTTGGTCCGGATAAGCGAAAGTTTTGTTTCGGGGCCTTTGGTGAACGCCAGAGGCGTGACGCTACGGAGGTGCATTGTCCCAAAAGCATCGTTTACCCACAACAAAGTTCTAGGCAATACGTACGAAGACATAGATTTCTCGTACGCGCAGGAGCATATCGGGAAAACGGTAGCAGGAAGAACGTTATACAGTAGTCATATGCAGGGGCATTATGACATGTTTAGCAGTGGAGGAGAACTAACCGGAGTTATCAACAGACCGGAGAATCTAGATGATACCGCCCGTCTAACTGAGGCTCACGTATATACTCAGTTAGACGGTGATATCATCGAACAAGGTGGATATAGTACAGGTTCCTCCGGTAGCTATGAGATTTATAAAATCAATGACCCTAATAGGGTGAGAATGAAAACACCGTTAACTACTAGAGGCGCTGTTTTCCCTGCCCTTCCTTCTAATTATCGAATGAAAGCGATATTGTATTTAGATGACAATTTTATCTCTAAATCCTACGAAACGGATGTAACAGAGTTAAAAAATGAATATCCGTACTTTGTTGCATCCTTCCGGAAAGAAGACGATTCCGCTATAACCGCCAAAGAGTTCATTTCTAAGGGTCTTTTTATACAAGGTTCAGATTACACAAAATACCCTATAATCTCCGGTAGCGGATACGTAGGCGCGGGCGTAACGGTGAGAGGTGATGTTCAAGTGACCGGACAGGAATACGAAAAGCGTTATTTCGATATTAATAAGTGGGAAAAGGGAGGTATAAACGAGAGCTTAATACCACAAGGGTGGGAAGCCGGTAAGAATCCTCCGGGAGGTTCAACCGATGCAGACCGTAGACGATTTAAAGAAGTTATTCCCGTAGAACCGGGTGCAGTGATATCATGCAATCCGGGGTATTGGTTTAACTGCTATGTATATGCTTTCGATGGTACATATCTTGGTACATCTAATTGGTCACAGGCATGGGCCATTACTCCGAGCAGGGCTTCTTTCATAGGGGTTATCTTAAAAAAATCCGAAGCCGCATCCGGTACGGGATATATAGAAGATTCCGATATACCATTGGCGGAAGCTCGGTACGTTAAGGCGTTCAAGAGGCTCCGTTATATTACGAACGAACTAGACCGGAGGGATCCTAGTGACATTCTTCTAGGTCCGGATTATTGGGAACAAGGTTCTATGGCTTCCGGTGAAGAGAATGCGGGTAAAACTTATGAGGAACTGAAAACGGTTTATACAAAAGCGATCCGGCTAAAAAGACCTATCAATGTTTTTATGCCCGGACAGAGTACAGGTCAAGGTGCGGGATTTAATGTGTCACGACAGGTATTCGATGCATTAACGAAGTTGTACTCACCTGTTTCGGATGCGGTGTACGCTAAAACAGCACTGATCACGCTAGTTATCGTTAAGTCGGATGCGTCCGAGATGTCGCCCAACGAAGCCCCGGATTCCCGTGTATATGTTGAGTTCAAACCGTCACCGCGAATCGTGGTTCCTTATGGTTCTGCTACTCTGAATATAAGCAGAGTTAAAATCCGGATGTACGACAATGCCGTGCTATCTCGGAACTTTAACCAAGAAGGTTCTATAACCCTACAAGGGAACGCCGTAATGGGGTATGATTTTGATTCGGGCGCATGCCTGTGTAGTAACGGTCACGATGACGCAATAATTAAACTGCCATGATATTCAGTGATATACTAAACTTTATGGATGGGGAAGCCGTGAAACTCGGCTTGCCTATCTATTTCGGAGATACGTCTACTATTAACGAGCTAGTGAATGACATCTCAGGTATGTTCTTAACGTTTGATGTCCCGGACGGTGGTATGTCTAAGTTGCCTCCTGCTACCCGGAAGTATAACGTAGTATTACAGTGCTTAGATAAATCGTACTATCTTACGGATAACGTTGCCGAACTTGATACATTAATGCGTACCGATTTGGCTTTAAACAAACTAATGTCCGCTTTTGTGTGTCACTTCGATGTGGATGGATTGAGTTTCAAGAAGGTACAGAATATCTATGACTCAATGAAGTCCGGTTGGAGTGTAACATTTTCTATAACAGATGATTTATTGAACTATGGATAAGGAGATATTGCAGGTTGTAGAACAGATAAAAAAGGAAATCTTCGAATCTTATGTTTCGAAAGGTTTGGTAGCGTCTGGTGAATTTGGGCGTGATCTAAAAGTAAACGATCTCGGTGATAGGGTAACTATTACTGCACCGCATTATGTCGTACAGATGGAGCAGGGTAGGAAAGCGGGGAGTTTTCCGCCTGTCTCCGCCATTAAAAAGTGGATTCAAGACAAGAACCGGACGGTTGGTGCAAACATCCCGGAGGAAGCAGCTTTCGCCATCGCTTATGTGATGAAGCGGGACGGCATCAAGGTTCCTAACAAGTATAACGGTGGCGGGGTAGTCTCCGACATCATTAATCCAGAACGGGTGAAACGGCTGACGCTGGATATAAACAAGATCATAAAGGCTAAAATTCTAACCATATTAACGCAATGAAAGTACAAGTACCAAGAATAGGTCTGAACGTAGACATCCCCGATGGCAAGGTCTACAACTATCCCGGATGTCTGTCCATTTGGGACAACATTCCGTTAAAGCTGATTGTTACGGATCTGCCTACGGACATCATAGTATACTTCTTTGTGCAATGCCGATCCTCCCTAGACTCGTTCTATGTGGCTAACCTTGAACCTGTCAACGGCATCGAGATCGATTTGGCATCCCACTTCTACCCGCTCCTCCCGGCATACAAGGACCGGATAGCCGGGTATACCGTGGAGCTAGGGCTAACTCACAGAGCTAGCCTAGTCGCAAACGTACAAACACAGCAGTTCCGCATGCCAATCATGAACCTAGCCAGCCGGAACAACATCAACCGGGTATCTAATGCCGACACGGACTTCCGGGACCAATTGGGTCGCAGAGCACCGCTAGCGCATACGCTGGATGACGATTTTTTCATCAACAGCAATCTAGCTACGCAGGACTACGATGTGGATGTAGTTTATCAAGACGGATCGACTGACCGCTTCAACTACATGCAGGGTGACGGAATAGCGGACGCATGTCAGTATAAGAAGATCACGCTCAAGAATCCGGACGGATCAGTAGCAGCCGTGAAGCATTACCCGGAAGAAACATTCGCATGTGGAGCTATTACACTGAAATGGCTTAACTCTTATGGGTCCTACGATGCGATCTCCTGCTACAATTGGAGCACGCAGCCCACGATCACACAGGGCTTGGACGGTGGCACAGTAACCAAGCGTGAGTTAACCTGCGTATTCGAACTGACTGAGGCTAACAAGTTCGCACTAGATGTGCTATCCATGTCTCCGGACGTAACAGTTAGAGGGCTAGATGGTGTTCCTCATGAAACAAAGATACGGTGTTCCTCGACTACGGGAGTCAAGTATACGGCATCGGGCTTGGCTAAAACAGCAACGTTAAAATTCCAATACTAACATGGATATAAAGATACAGATAAATGGCACATTCTTGGAGGGCTTGACTAAGACAGATGTCAAACTCTCCATCAATGCGTCCTCACCCTACTCGTTTGGCGAGTCTACCCGCACCTACTCGGCTAACATCAAAGCACCGAGAAACCGGGTCAACGATGGTATCTTCTATCAGATGCGCAACTTCGGCTACGTGATGCGTGATACGAAGTACGAGGCTAGGATTTACATAGGTGGGATAGCGATCAACAAGCGGTTCAAGGCTAAGGTGACCTGCGATGAGGAGAGCTACAGCATTGCCCTATCGCAGTCGGACCTAAAGATGTCGCAGTTGCCAAAAGAAGTCGTGGAGGCTACTCTCATCGACTCGAATGTGGGCAATACCCGGTTCTTCCGAGCTAGCGATCTGATCACGAAAGCACTAGGTTCTCCTATTCCCGTGGCATTCCCCGCTATCGACTACGGAGGTTATGCACCGGGTCTGATCATCGAGAACTTGGGTCAGAAAGGGATTTCCGATCTACTTGTAGGCAAGTCTGTTACCGTGTTTTGGAGGTATGCATCGGAGACTGATGACGGTACGAAATACTTTAAAGGGAACGCTCTAGATATCAAGGAGTACGATACCCGGACAGCCATGACAGCACCGGGTGGCGTGACAGAATCAACCGTGGCTGTTGTTACTATGGACAACAACGCATACATTACGCTGGATATGTCTAAGATAGGCACGATGCTGAACTATGTGGTTCTCAAAGCGGTGTACAATAATCAGACGGTAGCGATCTTCCAAAAGGACGATGATCAGAACGACATCACGCAGGTCCGCTACAAGTACGTTTCTACGACTATGAATATACCTATCCGTCACTTCTATGGATTCTACATCAGCAGGGACATCAATGACTACAATAAGTTGAATGCGCTTCCGCCATCCTTCATGTCACCGGATGAAGCCGTAAACCTGTCGGGAAAAATAACATCGCTTCAGAATACCGCAGGACTTACACAGGAATGGGGAAACTGCGGAGTATCGGATGCCATAACGTATCTCACCGATATCTGCAAGATATTCCAATGGGGGTGGAAGTTTACGCTGGATGTGGACGATAGCGGCAACACGAACGTCATCGTCAACGTGTACAAACTGATCGCTGACGATGCCCGCAACGTAGATCGGAACAACGGTCCGATAACCTTCAACGAGTTCCGGCAGGATTGGTCAGACTTTTACCTGTCAACCGACAAGATCGAGGATTCCGAGGGTCTCCCGAACACCGCAGTGTTCAAGATCGGGGATTTCTTCAAGAGTCTACAGGTTTCGAAGGCATCGTTCACCGCTAAGGGTGACATCGTGGAATCCAATGTCCCATATCCTCAAGACGGTACGTATCCTAGATTCGCCATTCGTAAAGGAGAGGTGGGTGCTGGGTCTACATGGGTAGAGTACTTCAAATCAATCGAGTATACGCAGTCGCTTCAGAAATACTACGGACTGTTTTCGGACGCTTTGGACGTGACAATTAAGGCTAAAATCCCTTATTATTACATCGAAAACAACTATAAAGAGAACGGTGTGGTGTGGTTTAAACAACTCAATGCGTTTTTCTATGTCCGGTCGATCACGGACTACAACATTTCCACGCAGGAATGTAAGGTAAAACTAACTAAAATTAATTTATTAAGACAAAAATAATGGCAGAAGATGTAACATTACTAGACCTTTCGTTCAAGACGGAGAAAGCCGTAGAAGGTTTGGACGCTCTTATTAAGAAATCGCTAGAACTAGCGGAGGAAAAGAAGCAGCTAACTACTACTCTAAACAATGAAAAGAAGGCTTTAGAGGAAGTTCGGAAGGCTTATGCGGATAACAAAACGGATCAGACAGCCGCAAAGAAACAAATGGAGCAGCTGGAGACTAACATCATCTCTAACACCAAGAAGCTAAACGATATGAAGACGGCTGTCTCTGAAAATGCAGCGCAGATCAAGGCGCACACCACTATTGTTAATGCTGGTGCAGAAACTGTAGAATCCATGCGGGCACAATTGGCGTTGAACACGAAGGCATTAAACAAAATGTCCGTGGAGGAACGCACTACCAAAGAATCCGGAATACAGCTAGTCAAGCAGACTAAAGAACTATCGGACCGATTGAAGGACCTAGAGAAAGGGGTAGGTGATACCCGTAGAAACGTGGGTAACTACGCAGAAGACATAGAGGCTGCTACGGCTAATTTAGGCGGAATGACAGGCGCAACCGGGCAAATGGTCAAGGGTATGTCTGGGGGGATTGCTTCTATCAAGGCGTTCAACGCTGCATTGATGGCGAATCCTTTTGTCGCTATTGCTTCGGTTATTCTTACTGTGATCTCTGTTATCGGAAAGTTGATGGACCGAAACGATGAATTGGCGAACTCCGTTAAGACCATCCTTGCCCCAATGGAGTTTATTATAACGAGGGTACTTGATGCCATAGCTCTGTTTTTCTCAGAGGTCGTTAAGGTGTTCGAATGGCTGGCAGAGGCTTATATCAAGGTTTATAACTGGCTTGGTCTTATTTCGGATGAAACCGTAAAATCCATCAATACGGCGAAGGGTCTAGTAGCGGAAGAAGACGCACTATATCGTGCGGAAACCGCCGCTATAATTCCATTAGCAGAGCAACGAAGAGAACTAGAGAAACAGAAGGCTTTAGTAGCAGATCAATCCAAAACGGCGGCGGAAAGGGCGGCAGCTGCAAAAGAAGCCTTGCGCATATCTAAGCAAATGGAAGAGACAGAACTCAATTTGTTAAAGACAAGTGCTTCTATTCTTGAAAAGAAAGCTAATCAAGCCTATTCCACGAAAGAAGAGCTAAGGGCAGTTGCGGAAGCGAATGCCGCTGTAGCTGAAAAAGAAGCCCAGTACGCTTCGCAACGGAAGGAACTGATATCACAGTTATCCGGTATTGAAAAATCTGAAACTGATAAGAAAGTAGCAGCCGATAAAGCTGCCGCAGCATCATACTCCGCCGCTCAGAAGAAGGCAGCGGCAGACGCCAAGAAAGCGAAGGAGGATGCCGATAAGAAAGCTGCTGAAACAGCTAAGAAGATACAGGCGGAAGTTCTAAAAAGCTACGAGAACGGGATAACCGAACTACAGTTGAAAATCCGTGAATCCAATATCGGTATAGTAGACAAGCAGAAGGCACTAGGGGACCAAGACGCGCTAAACCAAGCTATCTTAGAAAAGGAGCGATACAGGTTACAGCAGGGGCTTATCACGCAACAGGAATTCGATAACATCAAGCTGGAACAGCGGATAGCATTCCAAGAACAGGTAGCCGCCCTAGAAGCCGAAGAAGCCGCTAAGAAGAGAGAAACGGAAGCTATGGACTTAGAGAACAAACGTGCCATCGAGGAAGCCAGCATAACTAGTGACTTCGAACGTGAATCCCTTCGTCTAGAGCAGCAATACCAAATGGAAGTTGCGAACGCTGAGAAGACTGGGGCGGACATTTCTTTGATTGAATCCAAATACGCCCAAATACGGGAAAAGAGAGAAAAGGAACTGGTAAACGCCAAGTTGCAAATGACAGCTGATATCGCCGGGCAAATCTCTAATATCATGGGACAGGAATCAGAAGCCGGAAAAGCGTTTGCTCTGGCGCAGGCTACGATTAACACATACTTAGGTGCATCTAAGGCTATTGCGCAGGGTGGTATTTGGGGAGTAGCGCAAGCAGCCATCGTGATCGCCGCCGGATTGAAACAAGTAGCCTCAATTATGAAAGTAAAAGAAGAAGTTCCCAAAACGAACACCAGCGTTAAGAAGTTTGCCAAAGGTGGTACCGTGTTTGGTGCTCCGCATTCACAGGGCGGTGTAACGTTCACCGGATCAAACGGACAGCAGTTCGAGGCGGAAGGAGGCGAGAATATGTACATCCTCAACAAACGTGCATCTCATGCTATAAATGCGTTGTCTGCTCTTAATCAGCAATACGGGGGACGGTCTTTTGGCAATTCTAATGCTTACCGATATGCACAGGGGGGAGGATTCGATGTTATCAGTACTCAATCTTATACGAATCTTAATCGGTCTATGTCTAAGCAAACGGTTGATTTGTCCGACAAGACAGTGGCAGCTATCGCACTTGCGTTTGTAGAAGGGGTAGAGAATGCTCCAAATCCGATAGTTTCAGTCCAAGATATTACCGATGTACAACAAAATCGTACAATTGTTATTGATTCCGCATTGGGCTAATTCGTATTTGTTACAATTTGCGGATAGTAAGTAGGTTGTAACAGCTATTTTTGTGTTGAAATATAGTTTATAATATAGAATGGTTTATATAGTAAATCTCTAATTTATGGATTTCAAGAAAATACGAATTATAGAGGCGGGACCGACCGCAAACGATTGGACGGATGAAGTTAACGGTGAATTAAAAACCGGGAAAATCGTTATTACGCCCGAATCGCTAGCGTCCCTTGTGGTGGCTGGTAGTATTCGCCCTATCCATTCTCGCCGGACACACAACGGTAACGATCTGCTGGACCAGTACATCGGTAGTTTCTCTAATTTCGTTGAGGAAAACGGAGTAGTCTACGCCGATCTGACCTTTTCGGAAGCTCTCTTAAAGAACTATCCGCAGGAGGCAGGATTTATGAAGGACATGATTGAAAAGGAACCGGAAATGCTGGGCGTTTCAGTCGTAGACCTAGACACTAAGGTGTGGAACGAAGAGAACCAAACATGGGACGTGACGAGTTTTGAAGAATTATTCACGTGTGACCTTGTAGGCTTACCAGCCGCGACAAGTTCGCTTTTTAATAACCAAAAATCAAAGAACAAAATGGGTCTTTTATCAAGCATTATCAGCACCTTTTCAAAGAAAACGGAGCTTAAAGAGGAAATCGTAGAAACGGTTAATGGTGAAAAGATCACTATTAAGGCAGCAGGAGAAGAGGCAGCCGTAGGTGACGAAGTAGTAAAAGAGGACGGAACCGCCGTGGAAGATGGTGAGATCACCGTTGATATCCCGGAAGAGGGAAAAATCGTTCTCGTGATCAAAGATGGCAAGATAGCCGAGTTCAAAGAGTACATGGACGAAAAGCCGGAGGAAACACCGGAGACAGAAACCAAGACACCGGACGAATTTTCTCAGCGTCTAACTGCTCTTGAATCATCTTTGAGTGAGATTAAAACAATGCTTTCCAAGCAAACGAAAACGCCACCTGTTGCAACTCGTACGGTGGGAGGCAAGCCGAAAACAGATGCACAAAAAACGCAGCTTTCCAACGAGGAAGCACGCAAGAAAGCGCGGGAGGCGATGGTTAAGTTCGCAAAAGAAAAGTAATCACACTAAAATCATAGGAGACTATAAATTATGGCAATGACATTTACAGATTTAAATAATCTGAATATTAACTCACTGGTTGACGTCATTTCTTTGACTGTCGGGCTGGTTGGCGAAATGGAACGCGGTGCAACCGTTCTCTCTGGACTTGACAACAAAACGCCTATTGTTACTTTTGTAGCGAAAGATAAGGCACTTCGTAAGTCTGCTGGATGTGAAGGTACTTATGAGTACACAGATATGTCCGATCATGTAAAGTACTATGACTTCCAGCCTTTGGAGTTACCTATCGTTGTTTGTTTACAAGATTTGTGGGGGAAGATGGTAGCTAAGGGTATTCATTTGTCGGACGATTTCGATGAAACTCAACTGGCAGGTTTCATGGCTTCGGAAGTACTGAAAGTTTTGGAGGCTGATTTGCTACGTCTCGCATGGCTGGACGGAACCAAGACAGGTGATGTTGCTTACAATATTTTCAAAAATGGTGGTTTCATTAAGCAAATGAAGGACAGCGCAGAAACTATCTTTCCTTTGCAGTTGACTACGGCTAGCGTAGAGGATACCATGAAGAAACTTATTGATTCACAACGTCCCGATCAAAAGGAACTTAGCGAGTTCTTCGTGACTTCTAATGTAATGCGCCTGTTTAAGAACTTAGTTCAGAGCAAGGACAACACAACTGCTCAGGAGCATTTCGAGAACGGAAAAGCTGTGTACACTTTAGAAGGATACAAGATCAATGAACTTCCTCATGTTTCTGCGTCTATGATCGCAGATGCAACAGATGAAGATGCGTTTATCGCGTTTACTCCGAAACGTAATATCCAAATCGCTTTGGAAGATTCAAGCGTGAACATTAAACCGTTCATTCAAGATGCGAAAGACCGCAAGTATTACTCTACAACTGTGTTTGCTGCGGACGTAATGGTAGCTATTCCGTCTATTTTGAAACTTGCAACAAAAGCGAAAGCATAACAACTAATACCGAAAACTATGGCATGTATGAAATTAAATAAGGCTATCGTTTTTGGGTGTGCGGGCGGCTCAGTCGGTTTGGCTGGGCTGTACCTTGTTAACAAATCGGAATTGTCTTCTTTTGTAATGGGTGGCGATGGCGTGACATTAAACTCTATCGTCCTTGTATCCGGTGCAAAGGCAATTCCGGTTGACTGTTACAAGAATGGCGCAAAAGTAGTGGACGCTTTGCGTACACTGGACGGTGCAGCCGGAATGGAACAGACGGTTACTATCACGGTCTACGATAAGACTTCTGACGGTGCAGCGATTAAGGAATCACTGCTATCCGGGAATTACGTAGCCTTCGCAAAACTCAAAGACGGCGGTAACATTAAAGTTGCCGGACTTAATACCGGGCTGGAAGTGGCAAGCATGGATGGAGATACTTCGGCGGCTGGCGGTTTCGATACCGTAACGCTGAAAACACCGGATAACTCTAGGGGGGATCGCAATATAGTTGCTTTACCTGCTGTTTGGACGTATTTAGAAGCTAATAAATTAACTTAACAACATGGGATGTATTAGTAATATCACGGGTGCAATAACCTACGATTGTTTAGGTGGAGCAGTTGGAATAGCTGATTTGTTGCTTATTAACTACTCAGATATCCAATCTATCTCCATCGCCAACGGTATCGCTACTATCACGTTGACTGTTTCGGGCAAGGTTATCCGGGTAGCGTCTATCCGAAAGGGTGCAAATGCTACAGAAGCCCAAAGAATTAACGAAAACGCCCCGAATGCGCTGGAACAATCGGTTAATTTTACCGTGTATAAGAAAACGAGTGCGGAAAACGTGTTTATCAATACCATTCTCAATTCTCGCCTTGTGGCGGTTGCAAAAATGGTTGAAACAGGTGTTTACCGTATTTATGGCTGTAATTACGGTTTGGAGGTATCCGGACTGGAAGAATCAGCAAATGATAACGGCGGCTATACCGCCATTACGTTAACCACACCTGAGAACGTTCTAGGAGAAGCCCGTGCATCAATCACTGAGGCTACATGGAATACTCTAGTGTCTAAATCATCATAATTATGGCTTGTTTAAAGAAGATAGCACAAGATTTAGCGTTTGATTGCGCTAATCCCGGTTTAATCTCTGGAATTGCCGGAGTAGAAGAAGCCGTAATATTGAACTACGAAGATGTTTCTAGTATCTCGGTATCTTCTACGACAGGACAGGCAGTAGTAACAATGAAAGCCGGAACAAGGGGATATACCGTTCAATCCGTAAAAAACTCTATTCAAGTGACGGAGGCATCGCGGGCAAACGACAATGCTCCTACTATGTTGGAAATATCAGTAGTCATGAAACTTCTTTCATCGTTACCTGTAGTTAGCTACATTATCGCTTTGGTTTCTGGATCGTTTTTGGTTGCTATTAGAACAAAAAACAACCAATATTTCATTTTAGGATGTAACTCGCCGTTAGAGGTCTCAGATTTATCAACTGATAGTTCAACAGACGGAGTTTCAACCGCTACTTTAAAAACGCCGGACGGGTCTTGCGGAGATTTCCATTATAGTATTACGGCGGCACAGTATAACTCTTTAAAAACTGTATAATCATGGCAAGAGCAAAGAAAACTGTAACAAAAGATATCAAGCCCGTGCGCGAATTAATTCGCTTAACGGACGAGTTCGAGATTTTGAATCTCTGTAAAAGTATCACGCATCTAAAACTGGACCCTATGTGTCACATGGATCGTGCGTACGCAAAGAAATGGTATGAGGATCACTACTTGACGGGTGTACACGTTCGCTACGTAATGAAACCGGGACTATCTATCAATCATGTGGCGGACGGAGTTGTTTATCGTGCATTTAACTGTACGGATGCTATTGCCGAACGAATCATGAAAGAAAATCCGGTTTATAAATCCTACTTTGAGGACTTAGGTCCAATAGCACCACAGGAGGACGTACCGACCGTTTTGCCCGCTGATCCTGAACCGGAACAAACACCGGAAACAGAAGCTCCAGAAGAAGAGAAGCCCGTAGAACCGGAGCCCCCCGTTGATCCTGAACCGGAAGCCTCAGTAGAAACAACACCGGAGGCTTTAGTAGACGAGATTATGAAGGAACTGGAATAAACTAAAAGGAAACGTTAATATGATAGCTCACAAGAAAGTAAACGTAATAGTAGATAGAGCGCTCAAAGTTAACGCTAAGGTTTCCGAAAAGATTGTGGGGTATGGGGACGGAAACCTATACCCCCAAATTTTATCGGAACTTATATATGCTAGCAAAACCGCCTCTTTGAGTGTGGAACGGCTGAGCGAAGCGATAGAATGTGAAGGCTTTAAAAACCGTGTTTTTGGCGAAATGACGAACGCCCACGGAGATAACATGGACGAGATACTGAATATGCTGGCATATGACGTAGCTCGTTTCAGAGGGTGCGCTCTAATTGTCCAGTATGGAGGTGATTATCGCCCTAAAATGATTTATCCCGTTCCTTTCGAATACGTCCGTGCCGGGCTGAATAAAGACTACTTAACGAATCCGGTTATTCATAAGTACGTAGTGTTTAATAATTGGGATCGTCAAAATATCAAGTCTACCCAATTGGATAAAACGGCAGTTACTTATCCGGCGTTCAATCCAGATAACTTTGCGGATGAAGTAGAGTTTTTCGGCGGAATTGAGAATCACCCCGGACAGCTTTTGTACATAAACTTCTTCACTACGAAGCCCTATCCGCTTTCTCCGTTTCATTCAGTCCAGTCCGAGATGCAAGCGGAAGCGATGAACTCTACTTATGTAGAACGGACGCTTACACGTGGTTTCCACATGTGCAGCATCATTTCTCACGGAGAATTTACCGAACAGGAGGAACAGGACGCTTTTGTTAAGGGGATAAAAGATATAATGGGAGCGCAAGGGGCAGGATCAGCGGTATTGGTCCGTGATGAAAATGCTCTGACTGATAAGCCATTTATTAAGGTAGACCAGTTGGGCGTACCGATTGACGCTAATCTGTATAAGGCTTACAACGAACCGCTAAAAAAGGATATCGCTTCACAAGCCTACAATATTCCTATTCCTTTGGTTGACTCGTCTTTGATTTCATTCTCCAATGCGTCCGGTGAGGTCGTGAAGGAAATGCAAAAAGTTTATCGCCGTTCTGTGACGAAACTTCGTAGTAAGTTGAGTCGGGAAATTGCGCGTGCCTTAGACCTTCCAACAGAAGTATGTGAAATTTATAACGAATTAGAAGAATCTAACTCGACAGTAAACGTTAAAACAGACCCAAATGAATAGTTTTTCCGAAGTAATCAAGAAGTTCCGTGAAATCTTTGATATCGCAGCAGATGTTAAGGACACAGAGATAAACAAATGCATTCAAGAGGCAGATAAGCTCGATATAAAAGTAGCTCTTTGCGGTGATACATTCTTTTCGGTATCGAGTGAGCTAGGAGGTGGAAAAGGAGAGAGTGATATCCCTGCCGGAACCGATTCTGATTCTAATTATTCGTTAGATGTCGTAATAGCCGGGAAAAACTACAATATAGTTCCTCTTTATACGATCCTATGTTACTATGCGTTTGTGCGATATATGAAGATAGCGGACCAAAAAAGCACATCTACAGGACTGAAAACGCAGGTATACAATGGGTCGTTGATATTACCAGACTATAACAAAAATAAGCGATGGGAAGAAGAACGTGGGAAAGCAGATGCTTTTATAGAGGATTTCCATATTGTATACGAGTTATTTAAGGAATCAGATAATCCAAAGGATAAACATTGTTGTGACTCTGTTAAGCCTTATCGAGTATGTTTTATAAGTTAAAAGAGTGAGGAAATGAAAAGGGAAACGAGAGACGATATTATGATTTGGTCTGCTGTGGGAATGCTCTTCGCAGGAGTGGGGGTGTCAGTTGCTGGTTTTTTAGTTGAGCCTTTAGGTATCATTCATGATACTGTATTATGGTTCTTTGCACAATGCTTGATATGGTCGGGAGCTGTTTTCGGCATCCCTGTCTATGTCAGAACTAAAATTAATAGTATGATTGGGAATATACCCGAAAAAGAAAAAACGGAAGTGAAAAGGAGAGTAAATAATGAACTGGATCAAGGAAAGTAATCGCCCTAAACATCTCCTGTATGCTATTCCAGCAGGGGCACTATTTACTATTTTATTTGTGGCAGGATTGGCGGCAGGGATGGAATTTAAAGACAGAGATTGGGGTGGAAAATGGGATTGGATTGATATTGTGGCAACATTAATCGGTGGAGCTATCGGGCAGCTAATTCAAATTTTAATATTGATTTTAATTATATAGGAGGAAAGAATATGAAGAGAGAAGATATAGACTCAATCATCATTCACTGCTCGGCAACACGTGCCGGACAAGACTTGCGAGCTAAGGATATTGACCGGATGCACCGGGCACGTGGTTTTAATCAAATTGGCTATAACTTTGTAATTGATTTAGATGGTACCGTAGAAAACGGTCGGTCATTATCCATTGACGGAGCGCATTGTAACACAAAAGGTTTTTCCGGTATTAGTTATAATAAACACAGTATCGGTATCTGCTACATCGGTGGACTTGATGCAAGCGGACATCCAAAAGACACTCGAACCGAAGCGCAAAAGAACGCCCTTTGTGATCTTGTAGCCAAACTATGTAGGGAATATGATATAGTAGAGTTATTGGGGCACCGGGATACGTCTCCAGATATTAATGGAAATGGTGAGATTGAACCAGTAGAATATATCAAAGCGTGTCCATGTTTCGATGTCCGGAGCGAATTTACCAACTTTTTACGCAATATAGTAGTTAAACCATGAAAGTTCTACCTTGGATATTAGTATGCTTGCTACTTGGCATACTCGTGTGGATGCGTTGTAATTCGCACGATCCTTCGCTGGCATATGTACAAGGAGACACGGTACATATTCGGGACACAGTAAGAGACACAATTCTGAAATCGGTGAGAGAAATTTTAAAGCGAACAGATACGGTATATTTACCGATCCTGATAGATACCACTACCGATAGGACCGTAGAAGGTGATTCGGTCCCGGTGATTATACCGATCACAAGTAAGGAGTATAAAACGGATGATTACCGGGCGGTGGTTAGTGGCTATAAGCCTAGCCTTGACTTAATGGAAGTGTATAGAGAAAAGGAAATCATCACTCTTAAACCGAAACACAAACGCTGGGGACTTGCTCTGCAAGCAGGATACGGTTATCCCGGAGGGTTGTATGTCGGTGGTGGAGTTAGTTATAATCTGTTTATGTGGTAAATGTCAGGTTTGATAAACTAAGTCAACCTGTTAAGCATGTTGATTAGATATGATATTGGTGTGATGACAAGTATATTTGTAGTATTATTATTTGACGTTGTTTGACCACCACCAATAATAATTCCACATAAACGTCTTGTTGTCTGTTGAAGCACCGGTCCCCCACTCATACCCTCACTATAAAGAATATTGTTTTTAGTATGTGTTAGTACAATTGAGCTACTATCATATAAGTCTCTATTTTCTATATTGATAGGATTATAAGAACTTTGTCCTAATGACCAATTGGTTACTGTGCAAGAGATAGTACTTATTGGCATATTTACATTCGGTTTATTCTCCAACATGTATTTTAATACAAAGTCATAAGGATATCCATATGCAATTAACTCTGTTTCAGTGGTAACATTGATTACTCTATTTAATTCGTCCAAGTTTATCGTATTAATCCCATTCGCATTCAGCACTGATGCTGGGTATTCACATAACTTCATTAAACACATATCAACGTATGGTTCTTCCAAATTATAGTATATCGGATCTGATATAATGAGAGCATTGATATTTGTGCTTCTTTTAGGATTAGTAATTACAAATCTTACAATATCATTTTCCAAACTCCTTGCTACATGTCTACAAGTGACAACATACGCTTTGTCTTTAATAGAAACTAGGAATCCGGTACCATGCGTGGAATAATTATTAGCACTTCCATTTTGAGATGCAATTAGAACTAAATACTTTTCTATATTCTCTATCATAACTTCCGACATTTGTAGTTTTATTTTGGCAAATATATTACAAAATACTTATTTATTACGCACTACCTTTCTGATTCGAGGCTTTTATGTTTATAAACATAAAAGAATGAATAACAACTAATCATTCAATAACCAACTTTTGTGTAGAATGTCTAATTGAAACAATATAACTATGGTAGAAGATAGTAAGCAAGAACACTCTAAAGAACACAAAACAGGTATGAATTGCCCACAATGCGGTGCCTTTATTAAAACTTCTATCTTTGAACTGTTTACTTCGGGCGCCCTATCGTGTCCATCATGTCACCTACGTATTTCGATTGACCGGACTGAATCAAAAATAGCATTCAATGCGTTGCGCAAAGTACAGCAAGCTCAACAAAATTAAGAAGAGAAAAGCAAGTATGATCGAGAAAAGAGGTAGCCGAATAAGCTGCCTCTCTTGTTAATAATTAGATCATTCCTTTATCTTTGGCTAATTTTAAGATAGCCTCACAAATAAACGAAGTCTTATCGTCTACCTTTTCAAGAATTGAACAGACATCCTCCGGAGCCTTAAAGCCATAGCGTTTCGCAGTTGTTTTCTTTCGTCCTGCTCCAGCTCTTGTGCCCCCATGTTTTCCCTTTGTTATTTCATCCATAATTGTTATATTTGCAAAATCCTAATCGGTTGGGGAGGTTTCCCTCCCCTTGGATTTTAGAGTAGAATTTCGAAGTTTACTCTTACTTTCCAGATTCTAAATGAAATTGCGAGTCTCATAATGAATACCGATTAGGTTTTTCTTCTTGCTTTCTCGGTGAAGAAGATTAACCGCTGTAATCATCTCTTTGATTACATTACAAAGATAAACATTATTTTGATATCGTATAAACGAAATCAAGAAAAAGATTGAGAAAATATCGTTTTTAACATTTAGGCATGGAACAGAATAACTACGATCAAGACTCGATACAAGAGTTGTTATCTTGGGCACAAGAAACTCTAAATAAGAAAAAATATCCAACAGGGGAATATCAGATAAACAAGTGCACGAAAGCGCTAGATTGTGGGAAGTATCTTGAATCGATGATTTCGATGATTTCCAAAAATTGGGAAAATCCAACTTTTCATCCTACGATTGATCAATTACGGGAGTTTAAGACAAAAATAACAGAGGTGGTCAAGTGAGATGCCTTTCCCTAATATTACAGTTTGTTTTACAATAGTTTTACTTTTGAATAGTTTTTCTTGATATGTTGTTGATTTATATGGTTTTATGATGTTTGTAATCTTACTATAATATAATGGGACTCCCCATACAGAAACTGTACGGGGAGCTGAAGAAATTATAATAAATCCAACATTAACGGGATATCCTCTTCTTGAATACCTTGTTTGAGAAGAGCTTCCTCGTCTTTCCGGAACATTTCCAGGAAGCGTTCACGGTTTCCATTGGCCGTAATTGACTTACCATATAAAGCGGCTGCTTTCTGGATATCTCCCATTGCCCAAGCGACATGTCCGGCGTTCATATAGTCGATGGCCAATGGCTTCTGTCCGATGATTTTTTCGTAATATTTCATTGCTTGTTCGTACTTCCGGCTGATGAATGAACACCATCCGATACCACGCCATGCTTTTATACAATTGCTTTCGATGAAATCCAGTTTGAAAAAATAATTGGCTGCTTCTTCGTATTGACCGAGTTCAGCCAGGCAACTGCCGATGTGGAAAATAACATTGGTGCTTTCCGGTGTAGCTTCTTCCACCTTTTTATAGTAGCTCAGTGCTGCCTGATAATTTCGGTTTAGCCGGTAACAGATAGCCAGATGGCGGTTGTTCCAAATATTATCCGGTTTCAATGTATCTGCTTTCAGATAAGCATCGATGGCTTCTGCATACTTCTTGTTTTTTTGCAGAGCATATCCCAGTTTCTGATAATATTCCGCACCTCTTCCTTTCAGTGCTCCGATCGTTTCCATTTCCTCATACACTTCTATCGCTTCATTCCAACGTTCTTTCTTTAAATAGAAATCAGCAATCGGGAATAGGATATATTCATTATACAGTACGTTATTAAGTGCAGGAATGTGATGCAAATCGAGTTTCTCTTTGAAGATATCTCTGAACTCATGACGGCGTACGCTAAGTTTGAAGAAACGGTACAGATCGTGCAGATATTGATTGCTGACTGTTCCCGGTCGTTCATTGAATTTCTTCATTGTTTCCGCGTTCGATTTTTCAGACAGTTCCGCCACTTGTTGCTCTCCAAGTTGACTCAGCATCATGTCTTGTTGAGCTTTAGGCAGCTGCCGGATCGTAAAGAAGAGTGAATATTTATCGCTGTTACTGAAAAATCCTGATTGGAGAATTAAATCCAGTAATGTGTTTTTTTCGTTTCCTTCCTGTTTTAGTTGTTTGATGACATCAGACTGTTGCTTACTGAATGGGTAAAACCAATTCTGTACTTCCCGAAAAAACGGATAGCTTTTGAGTGCCGCAAATGTACTCATATATACATCGGCCCCTTCCAGTTGCAATTCATTCATTTCGCGCAATTTGTCTCCCAGACCCGACTGTTCGAAAGCATCCGCCCAATCCGGGTTCTTGTCATCATTCTCTTCCTCATTCTCCTCAAAGCCGAATCTCATGTTTCGCATAGACGAAACATTCTTCAACATCTCGGGAATGATTTCTTCTCTCATTTTCTTGTCTATCTTTTCCGTTTCCTGACATAATAACATCTGGTGATAGATGCGTGCCACATCCTCTTGGAAGGAAGAAATCTCATCCATGAACTCAACCCTTTTGATCAGGTCGGGGTAGAGGGAAAGACGGTTTCTATAGATATGGAAAATGAAAATCACACCTACCAGTGCACGTTGGCTGGCATTGACGTCCGGGTGGCGGTAAGCGTCTAGCAACCACATAACTTTACGCAAGTCAAAGCATTCCATCAGACTTAATGTAACAGCACTGATAAACAGGCACAGGTCGTTCACCGGCAACAGTTCGGAGATAAGCATGGATTGTGCATCCTCTTCCTCTTCAGGAGTCCATGAACTGTTGGTCCATGTTTGCAGAAACATAAATTTGAGTGTATCTTCATGCCGTTTCAGTACATCGTCCATTTTCTCGTCGGATAACAGCCCGCTGACTGCCAAGTCGTCATTGAATGACTCCAGCATATGCAGCAGTTTTTTTAGAGTGTATGCTGACAAATCTTCCGATCGGGGAGTACGGCGTACCTCGTGATAATATCTTGATGAGGCGTTATCCAGCATGAGCAGGCGCGAACGGTCGGCTATTTCCCATGTATCAGCCACAAGTTTTCTGTATACATTCCAGCGTTCAGGGTCATTCGCTCCCTGGCGCATATACTCCAGCATATACTTGTAGGAGGTTTGCAGCTGCTCCATACGGTTACGTAAATCCCAGTCCGGACATTGCCAGAGCAGGGACTCCAACTGCATCAGAGCTTCCTTAAGTCTTTTTTCTTCTAGTAGAGAGCGTATATAGGCGTATTGTTCATTGATCGTTTTTTCGTTCATAATGGTTCAATTATTTATATGTAATAGAACAAAAAGGATGCCAAAAAGTTAGAATCTGACTTGCACCTGTGCCTGTATCATATTAGAATCCTTCTGTCCGTCTCCTTTTTTATCACAAAAAGTATATTGTGCCTGTACACGACATCTGGGGTAAAACCAGTATTGTAGTCCGGCAATGTAATTATTTTGTTTGAAATCAGCCGCCTTGTTCGGATTGAAATAATCGAAAGAGGCAATGAAATCGAAATTTTGTACTAAACGTACGCTGCCTGTCGCATAGAATCCTTCACTTTTTACGTTTTTGTCTTTTCCTGCGAGATATTCCGTACGGAAATTGAAAGCGGAAGTCGTGACGACACCTCCCAGGCTCATACGTTTCTTTGCGTAATTTTCTCCTGTTTTGATTCCTGAATATTGCGAGTCGGCTATGGCATGCCCGGTCCCCCGAATGAAAGATCCTCCTACGGATAGCCATTTGTTAGGATACACCATCAGATTGCCGACTACATCTTTCTGACTGTTTTTATCTTTGGTATTTAGCCCCTGTCCGTTCATGACGGCAAATTTGTATTGCAGGAAATCATGAAAAAGTTTTCCGTGAATCATCATACCAATGTCTCGTCCGGAAGTCATCCCATAACATTTGTCACTACCGCTGACTCCTGCCAGATAGCAGACTGACTGCGAATAACAGTTGATCAATTCTACTGTGGTGGGAGACAACTCGTTCTCAATGGTATAAGGTACTTTAAATTCTCCGATACGTGCTGTAAGTCCGGAGAAAATCCGGTAATCCGTATATACTTCGAGCAACATGCCGCCATTGTAGAAGTCATACATAAAATCGCATGTCCATCTGTCGGTGATTTTACCGTGTGCCATGAAGATGATCCGTTTGATGTCGAATGTGTTGTCCGGATTGGCAGCGTCATCGTATGTGTACCCCAGTTGTGCATAACCGGCCAGACTGATCCGTTCTTTCAGCGTATTGACAACTTGGTTCAATGGTGTTTTCTCCTGTGCTGTGAGCGTATTCTGTATACCGGACAGAATGAACGCGATCATTGAGAGTTGTAAGAGTGTTTTTCGCATGTGACTTGTTGTTATTTGATAGTGGTTGAATTTGTTTTTATAAAAGTTGTATCTATCAGATGATGATGGTCGGAATATGTCTGAGATATCCGGTTGTTTGCTTTCAGCCAGGATACTGCTTTATCTAGGTCGTCAGCTGAGGCCCGCTCCGCTTTTCTGTAAACAGGAAGTGCGATGAGGCCGGTCAGGTTTTCCGGGACACCGATCTCTATCAATACCTGTTTCCATTCTTTTTGAGGGTGCATTTTTATATAGTCTATTCCCAGATTATATCCGGTGATTAGTAGTTCGATTTCTTTTCTTTTTTCGTTGATCGCTTTTCGGGAGAAGGCAGTAGTGGTGAAGTCAATTCCCAATTCCTGTGTACTTATCAGAGACCGGTGCCGGGCATTCATTGCAATAGAGGCTGCCGGGTCGGGGAGGAAAGATGCGTCAATCTGATCGTATTGAAGCATTTGCAGGCGGAGAGGAAGCTGGGCTATTTCCGGTTTGTTCACTTCGGCTTGGCTGATTCCTGTTTTGTTCAGTAGCTGCTCGGTTGCATATTCGATAATGGTATTGCGTGAGACAGCAATATTTCTTTCTTTGAGTTCTTGAAGTTGGTTGATGCCGTTCTCTTTGGAGACGATAAAACAGAAATAACCGTCATTCTTCAGTATGATTCCTAAGTCGGTATGGTGGATAGCCTGTTGAGTTACCGCACTGAGATAGTCAGTAATCATGCCATCTATTGATTGGGTTTGAAAAGCTGCGTCGCGGTCATTGGCGGAATTGAAAGGAAGAATGGTTATATCCAAGCCCAAAGAGTCGTAGATTCCTTGTGCTTTGGCTATGTGAAAGGGAAGTCCGTCCAGCGTCGGAAGTATTCCCAGCGTGAGTGGTTGCAATTCCGTTGAAGGCAAAAAGACACTTTCTCCTTTTTTTCTTTGGCAAGAATAAAGGAAGAAAAGGAGGATACAGAATATGAGTGCCGCTCTCTTCATGCCTGAATGGATGGATAAGGTATAAATAAGGGCAACTCTTTTCACAAAGAACTGCCCTTGTAACACTTAATAGTACTAAATCATTATTCATTAATAGCGGCGATACCCGGAAGAACTTTTCCTTCGATTGCTTCGAGCAATGCGCCACCACCTGTAGAAACATAAGATACGCCGCTAGCCAGACCAAACTTGTTGACACAAGCTACAGAGTCGCCACCACCCACAAGTGAGAAGGCACCGTTCTTAGTTGCTTCAACGATAGCTTCACCTACTGCACGTGAGCCGTGAGTGAAGTTTTCGAATTCGAATACGCCTGTAGGACCGTTCCAAAGAATAGTCTTGGATTCTTTGATTACGTTAGCGAAGATTTCTTCAGTCTTAGGACCGATGTCAAGACCTTCCCATCCGTCAGGAATTTCGTCAACAGCACAGAACTGAGTGTTAGCGTCGTTAGAGAAAGCGTCAGCGATCTTGGCGTCAACAGCCAATACAAGGTTTACACCTTTTTCTTTAGCTTTCTTGATCAGATCTAAAGCCAGGTCAAGTTTATCGTCCTCACAGATAGAGATACCGATTTTACCACCCATTGCTTTAGTAAATGTATAAGTCATACCACCTGCAATGATCAGGTTGTCTACCTTGTTCAACAGGTTTTCGATGATTTCGATTTTGGAAGAAACTTTAGAACCACCCATGATAGCAGTGAACGGGCGTTTGATGTCGTTCAATACTTTATCAACAGCTTTTACTTCTTTTTCCATCAGGTAACCAAACATCTTATTGTTGGTATCGAAGTATTTAGCGATCAGAGCTGTAGAAGCGTGTGCGCGGTGAGCTGTACCGAACGCGTCGTTTACGTAACAGTCAGCGTAAGAAGCCAATTTCTTGGTAAATTCTTTCTGGCTTTCTTTTACAGCTTTCTTTGCAGCCGCTTTTTCTTCGTCTGTAGCATCTTCAGCCAAACCTCTTGGCTTGCCTTCTTCTTCAGCATAGAAGCGAAGGTTTTCGAGCAACAGAACTTCTCCCGGTTGCAGAGCAGCAGCTTTTACTGCAGCTTCTTCGCCCATGCAGTCGTTAGCGAACTGAACTTCAACGCCCAGCAGTTCAGACAGATGTTTGATGATATGTTTCAAAGAGAATTTGTCGGCAACGCCTTTCGGACGGCCCAAGTGAGAACCGATGATGATGCTACCGCCGTCAGCCAAAATCTTCTTCAAAGTAGGAAGAGCTGCACGCATACGAGTGTCATCTGTAATGTTGAAGTTTTCGTCCAGGGGTACATTGAAGTCCACGCGAACAAATGCCTTTTTACCGGCAAAATTGAATTTGTCAATTGTCTGCATAATACTCTATTTTTATTTAAAAGTGTTTTTAATATTCTCTTTTTTGATCGACCGCAAAGTTACTATTTATTTCGGTTCCTTGCTATTAAATCGTTATTTATTCTTGGCTTTTGGTGCCTCTTTTGTAACTTTATAAGTGTTACAGAAATATTTGCACATCATTTGCAAACCGCAGGTGTCACATTTCGGGGTACGTGCCTGACAAACATAACGACCGTGTAAAATAAGCCAGTGATGGGCTATGGGAATTAAGTTTTCCGGAATATTCTTTACCAGTTCTTTCTCTACGCTGAACGGAGTCGTACAGCTGTCCGGCACCAGACCGATACGGTGACTGACACGGAAAACGTGTGTATCTACCGCCATTGCCGCTTTATTGAATACAACGGACTGAATCACATTGGCGGTCTTTCTTCCTACACCGGGGAGTTTAATCAGATCCTCCATGTTGTCGGGTACTTTGCTATTGAAGTCATTAACCAGCATTTTGGCCATCCCTACCAGATGTTTGGCCTTGTTATTCGGATAAGACACGCTCCGGATATATTCGAAAATAACTTCCGGAGTACTGGCAGCGAGAGCTTCCGGGGTAGGGAAGTCCCTGTAGAGAGGGGGAGTGATCATATTCACTCGTTTATCCGTACATTGTGCAGAGAGAATGACGGCGATCAGCAATTCATACGGATCATTATAATGTAATTCTGTTTCGGCTACAGGTACATTTTCCTGAAACCAGGCAATAACTTTTTCATAACGTTCTTTCTTTCTCATCTTAGTTTGTTTTTATGGTAGTGAGGCGTTACTTTTAATTTGAAATAAACAGCGGAGACGACTGTCAGGCAGGCACCGAAAAGATACGCTTTGTCAAACGAACAGATTTCGGCTATATACCCTCCGGTCAACATACCGATACCGATTCCTACGTCCCATGAGGTCAGGTAAGTAGAAGTGGCTGTCCCCCGCTGGTTGTTGGGAGCAAGATTCACGAACAGGGTGTTGAATGCCGGAAACATAATTCCGAATCCGATACCCATGAGCAGGGCAATTCCGAAAAACAGTATGGTACAGGCTGTATCATTCCATTGAATAAGGTACACGCAGGATGCGAGCAGGAAGAAACTGACTACAACCAGATAAAGTCCGGCGGCAATCACTTGCGTTATTTTTCCCCGGTCTACCAGTTTGCCTGAAAATATTCGGGAAATCGCCATACCAATCGCCATAAAGGTAAAGAAGAAACCTGTTTGTGTATGAATTCCTATTTCCCGGGCATACATGGCAACGTAGTTGGTGGTCATTCCGTAAGGTATGGAGAGCAGCAGCAAGCTAAGTCCCGCAGGCATTCCTTTCAATAAAATAAAACGGTCGAGTGAAATCGGCTCTCGCTTCACGGGCGGTTTATAAGGTGTTTTTACCAGACTTGCAGACAGGAATCCCAGCATACAGGAACCGAGCGCATAACAAAATATAGTGGCGAAAGAAACTCCTCCGTCATGTAAGAACAGCCCGAACATCGGCCCGATGGACATGGCGATATTATTGGTCAGTCCATAATATCCTAGTCCCTCTCCTCTGCGGGAAGAAGGCATAATATCAATAACTACTGTATTTCCGCCTACCGTGACCATGCCGAAAGAGACTCCATGAATAATTCGGAATATAATAAATAAGGTGAGCGAACCGGCAATAAGATATCCCGCAAACATCAGCATAAAGATGAAATAAGCGAAGAGATAAAGTGGCTTGCGGGCGAATGTATCCAACAGATAACCAGAAAACGGGCGAATACAAAGTGCAGCTACCGTATAACAGGAAAGCACGATGCCGATAGTGGAATTTCCAGCCTGAAAAAACTCGGATAAATAAAACGGCAAAACAGGAATCAGCAACCAGAAACCGAAGTAGAGCAGGAAGTTGGCTGCCAAGATGAAACAATAACCGGGAGTAATGAGTCTATCCTTTGCCATAATAATAAGCATTCAATTTACTAATGAAGATAATCAGTCAATGTCTTCAGTTAGTGTAATTGTTATATTGATAGAATGCCAATGTCCCGATTACCGTTTGACGGTTTTATCACGGACATTGGCACACTGGTAGATTTGCACTTAATAGGCCGCTTCGAATTCCTTTAAGAAGCGTGTATCATTTTCAGAGAACATACGAAGGTCTTTCACCTGATACTTCAGGTTAGTGATGCGCTCGATACCCATTCCGAGAGCATATCCACTGTAGACTTTGCTGTCGATGCCGTTTGATTCGAGCACGTTCGGATCTACCATACCGCAGCCGAGGATTTCCACCCAGCCGGTATGTTTGCAGAACGGACAACCTTTACCGCCACAGATGTTACAGCTGATATCCATTTCGGCACTTGGCTCTGTAAATGGGAAGTAAGACGGACGCAGACGGATTTTAGTATCCGCACCAAACATTTCTTTAGCGAAAAGCAGCAATACTTGCTTTAAGTCGGTGAATGATACGTTTTTGTCTACATACAATGCTTCTACCTGATGGAAGAAACAGTGTGCACGGTAGCTGATAGCTTCGTTACGGTATACACGTCCCGGACAGATAATGCGGATAGGAGGTTTTGAAGTTTCCATCACACGGGTTTGTACGGAAGAAGTATGAGTACGGAGCACAACATCCGGATGAGCTTCGATGAAGAATGTGTCCTGCATATCGCGTGCCGGATGATCTTCGGCAAAGTTCAGAGCCGAGAATACATGCCAGTCGTCTTCAATTTCGGGACCTTCGGCAATACTGAATCCCAGGCGTGCGAAGATATCGATGACTTCGTTCTTTACAATCGTAATCGGATGACGTGTACCGAGTTCTATCGGATAAGCCGAACGGGTCAGGTCCAAGCCGTCACAACTGTTATCCTGACTTTCGAACTGTTCTTTCAGCGCATTGATTTTGTCCTGCGCTTTAGTTTTCAGTTCATTCAGTCTCATGCCGACTTCTTTTTTCTGTTCGGCAGCTACGTTACGGAAATCCGCCATCAAATCGTTAATGGCTCCCTTCTTACTCAGGTATTTGATGCGGAGAGCTTCGAGTTCTTCGGCATTGGAGGCGTGCAAAACTTCTACCTCTTTCAGAAGTTGTTCAATCTTAGCTATCATATTTTTGATGTATTGTTATTCAGTTTCTTAGTAAAAACCGTGCAAAGATATAATTTTATCACGAACCATCGAAATAATTTGTATCTTTGTTGCCGACATGTACCGAAAATCGGGGAGCACATATGAAAAAGATTGTTATTTCTCTTCTACTATTGACATTATCGTTTCGCCTGTCAGCTCAGATTGATTATCTGGAGCCGGTGAAGCCTTTTACTACCTATACTGGTGAGTTGGGTGAGTATTATCGGAATGTATTTTCTTTGCTTAATACAGGTTTTCAACAGCCTCCTTATGCGCGTTACGTGGCAATTCCTTCTTTTTCGCCGGAGTATGCAATGTCGGTAGAGAAGAAGAACGGGCGTTGTCTGCTGATTGCAAATACATTGTCGCGCACCTATTGGCAGGCAGAGAAAGGGACGGTGAAGGTAGAAACGAAATCAGTGCCGATCAGTCAGTCTTTATACCAGTCTTTGGGAGCTATTGCCCGTTTGGTGACAAGCCAGATACAAGATATGGACGGTTCCACAGCCGGGTTGGATGGAGTTGTTTATTACTTTTCTTCGACAGATGCAAAAGGGAAAGAGATCATGGGGCGGAAGTGGTCGCCGATGAAAGGAACTTTGATGGAGCGCCTTGTGTTGGTGTGCCAGTCGGCTTACATGTTGTCTCAGGGAGAAAATATCTCCGAACAAGCGTTGGCAGAGGAAGCCAATGCTCTGTTGAAAGAATTGGAGACTCGTGCGAAAGAACAACCGGATGCTTATAAAAAGCCGGTGTATGTAGGTATTTACTCGGTGGGGGTGAAGCAGAGGAGCCCTTCAGGCAAGGAGATAGAGGAATTACCTCACTTACCCGATAGTTGCCCGAATGAATATGTTGCTGCCCGGATGGTTTATCCTGCGGATTTGTTGGCTAAGAATATTTCAGGATATGCCTTGTGTGAGTTTACCATAGATAAGGAAGGAGTCATTCTTCGTCCTCATATTCTGAAATCTACCCATCCGGAGTTTGCGGAAGAAGCTCTTCGTATTGTGAAGGAAATGCCGAAGTGGACTCCTGCGCTTGTGGGTGGTAAGCCTGCTGACAGTACTTATACATTGTATGTGCCTTTCCGCCCTCAACTGTATAAAGAGCAGGTACGTGAGCGTGGTTTGTCCAAAAAAGATTAAAGTCCGGAACTTTTCTTATTTTATATTGTATTATTAGCGTAACCAATTTAAAATAGAAAAGATATGGATGATATGATTAACAGACATGATTCGATTGCCGAAGAGAACATCGAACCGAATGGTCGCCCGGCAACAAACGAGTTTGAGGAATGGAGTGACGAAGTTTCTGACCGTGCAGATAATGTTTTTAAGAAAGACAAGAAAGAGGGTCCTGTTAAGGATCGTGAAAAGCGAATCAAAGAAATGGATGAAGTAATAAAAAAGGACCTTGAATAAAGGTCCTTTTTGGTTTTCTTTTTATCACATCACCCTTTTGAGTGTTTGGCAGCATTGCGTTTCTGTTTCAAACGTTCTTTTTCTGCCTTGTATCTGTTCTTGAGGACTTTGATTTTTTCTTTTTTGACATCTTTAGGTGAGTCACTGTCTTCGATAGCTTCTTTTTCCCGTTCAAACTTCTTTTCCAGTTGTTCTAGACGATTGTCATATCTGTCACTAATGGCTTTCTTCATTCCATCGTTGTAGTCTATGCTTTCGTAATGACTTTCCCAGGTCTTGACTTGATTCTCCATGAGAATTTTCCTGATAGCGGCTTTGTGTTCAATGGCTAAAGCTCTTTTTCTTTGTCCCTTTTCATACCCCGGCAGATTACTTTTTCCGATGGCTCTGAATTTAGCTCCAACTTCCCGGTTTAATTTCTTGATTTTTGCAATTTGGTCGGCTGACAGGTTCAACACCTTATCCGATTCGATTCTTTTGTAGACATCGAAATTTGCATCCTGAGCATATGTAAATGATACAAATGCAGATGCAACAAAAACTAAAATTGCTTTTCTCATAATGTAATTTTAATAATAAATAATCGAGGGTAAAGATAGGGCTATTAATGAATGAACAAGCTTTTAATCTATGAAAACATATTAAAATGACAGTTTCCGTCTTGTTATGTTAGCTTTTGGATATAGGCTTGCATTTTATGAAATTTTTTTTAGTAATTTTGTTGCTAATAGATACATGGGGAACTTTATTAGCTTTGATTGTTTCCAAATTGAAGAAAGAAACTAAAAATGTAGATTTTATGATAAAGGCATTATTGCTTGATGTAGATGGTACTTTATTGAGTTTTGAGACTCATGCGGTATCCCAGTCTTCTATTGACGCTCTTAGGAAAGCTCATGATAGGGGAATAAAAATAGTGATAGCTACCGGTAGGTCGGCATGTGATCTTCGTGAAATAGAATCTGTACCGTATGATGGAATAATTGCATTGAATGGAGCTGATTGCATTTTGCATGATGGTACTGTGATAAGAAGAAGTCCGATTCCGGATAAGGATTTTAAGAAAGCAATGGAGATTGCACGGGAGTTTGATTTTGCTGTTGCTCTTGAGTTGGATGAAGGGATATTTGTCAATCGTCTTACCCCTATCGTCGAGAAGATTGCCCGAATCGTAGAACATCCGGTCCCGCCGGTTGTAGATATTGAAGAAATGTTCGGTAAGAAAGAGTGCTGCCAGCTTTGTTTTTATTTTGATGATGAAACAGAGAGAAAAGTGATGCCGCTTCTGCCCACTCTTTCCTCCTCTCGCTGGCATCCTTTATTTGCTGATATTAATGTTGCGGGAACAAGTAAGGCTGCCGGTCTTTCATTATTTGCTGATTATTATAAAATTGAACCTTTAGAAATAATGGCGTGTGGTGACGGTGGTAATGATATTCCTATGCTGAAAGCTGCCGGAATAGGAGTAGCTATGGGCAATGCATCCGAACAAGTCAAATCTGTTGCCGATTTTGTTACTGATACGGTAGATGATAATGGACTTTGTAAGGTGTTGAAGCGTTTTGGATTAATTTAATATTAATAATGGAGCTGATTGGAGGCTAACTTAAAAAGAGTAACTTGTGACAAGTTACTCTTTTTAAGTTGTGGAGCGTATCGGACTCGAACCGATCACCTCGACACTGCCAGTGTCGCACTCTAGCCAGATGAGCTAACGCCCCGTTTTTTCTTAACTGACATAACGTTTGTAAACGTTTTGCTTTTGTTGGCGCAAATATAATGGAATATTCTGAAATAATTGCTATGTTTGCGGAAATAAATATATTGAAAGGACGATGATATGCTGATTTATAATACAACTTTTCAGGTGGACGATGCTGTTCACGATAATTTTTTGATTTGGATAAAAGAGAGCTATATACCTGAAGTGCAGAAGCACGGAACATTGAAGGCCCCACGTATTTGCCGGATATTGAGTCATCGGGACGAAGGAAGTTCTTATTCTCTGCAATGGGAAGTAGAAAGTAGTGGATTGCTGCATCGCTGGCACATGGAACAGGGAGTACGACTGAATGACGAACTGAAGAAAATATTCAAGGATAAAGTAGTCGGATTTCCGACATTGATGGAGATAGTAGAGTGATTCAGCCGGTAAAAGAAAAGATTATTCTGGGTATTGACCCCGGTACGACCATTATGGGATATGGTATTCTGCGTGTGAAAGGTACCAAGCCTGAGATGATTGCGATGGGTATTATCGATTTGCGTAAATTTGCCAATCATTATTTGAAGTTGCGTCATATTCACGAACGGGTATTGAGCATCATCGAAAGCTATCTGCCGGACGAACTGGCTATTGAAGCGCCGTTTTTCGGCAAGAACGTACAATCCATGCTGAAATTGGGACGTGCTCAGGGAGTGGCGATGGCAGTAGCATTGAGCCGTGATATTCCGATCACAGAATATGCTCCTTTGAAAATCAAGATGGCTATTACCGGCAACGGACAGGCATCAAAAGAACAAGTGGCAGACATGTTGCAGCGAATGCTTCATTTTCCTAAAGAAGATATGCCTGTCTTTATGGATGCAACGGACGGTTTAGCGGCAGCCTATTGTCATTTTCTGCAAATGGGATGCCCGACAATGGAAAAAGGGTATAGTAGCTGGAAAGATTTTATTGCGAAGAATCCCGATAAGGTGAAATAAACTCGCGATGAAACAGGAGTGGAGTGAGTAAGGTAATAAACAAGTAAGTTGTAGGTAATGTGAGTACCACAGGGAAGGTTTAGTATGAAGATGGGAACTAATTATTTAGCAATATTGGGGGTGACCACGGTGACGACAGTAATGAGTTGTACTACTGCGAAAAAGGAATATATGTCTTATGAATTATATCCGGTTCGTACGGGAAATCTGATTGAAATGGAGTATACACCGGAGGCAACAAAGTTTACTCTTTGGTCGCCTACGGCAGATGAAGTGCGCCTGATGCTTTATGAGGCAGGTGAGGGCGGACACGCCTATGAAACGGTAAAGATGCAACCGGGAGAAGAAGGTACGTGGTCGGCTGTAGTAAATAAGGACCTCATCGGCAAGTTCTATACTTTTAATGTGAAGATTGATGACAAGTGGAAAGGAGACACCCCTGGAATAAATGCTCGTGCTGTCGGAGTGAACGGTAGACGGGCTGCCATTATTGATTGGCAATCCACCAACCCGGACGGTTGGGAGAGTGACATCCGTCCCCCTTTGAAGTCGGCTGCCGATATGATTATTTATGAGATGCACTACCGTGATTTTTCGGTAGATTCCACTTCAGGTGTGAAGCATAAAGGGAAATATCTGGCACTGACCGAACATGGAACGATGAATTCCGACAAGTTGCTGACAGGAATCGACCATCTGATAGAACTGGGCGTGACACATGTACACCTGCTTCCTTCTTTTGACTATGCTTCGGTAGATGAAACCAAGCTGAATGAAAATTCGTATAACTGGGGCTATGACCCACAAAACTATAACGTGCCGGATGGTTCCTATGCCACCGATCCCTACCAGCCTGCCACTCGTGTGAAGGAGTTCAAGCAGATGGTACAGGCATTGCATAAAGCAGGTATCCGTGTGATTATGGATGTAGTGTACAATCATACATTCAATACGGACGAGAGTAATTTCGAACGTACCGTTCCCGGTTATTTCTATCGCCAGAAAGAAGATAAATCGCTGGCTAATGGTTCAGGATGTGGCAATGAGACTGCCAGCGAACGCCCTATGATGCGTAAGTTTATGGTGGAATCCGTTCTCTATTGGATAAAGGAATACCATGTGGACGGCTTCCGGTTTGACTTGATGGGAATTCACGATATCGAAACGATGAATGAGATCCGGAAGGCGGTGAATATGATTGATCCCACAATCTGCATTTATGGAGAAGGATGGGCAGCCGAAGCCCCCCAGTATCCGGCTGATTCTCTGGCAATGAAAGGAAATATAGCACAGATACCCGAGGTGGCTGTTTTCTCTGACGAGTTGCGTGACGGACTTTGTGGCCCCGTCGGTGATAAGCATAAAGGAGCTTTTCTTGCCGGAATTCCGGGAGAAGAGATGAGTGTAAAGTTCGGTATAGCAGGAGCCATTGAGCATCCGCAAGTACATTGTGACTCGGTAAATTATACTAAAAAGCCCTGGGCAAAACAGCCTGTGCAAATGATTAGTTATGTCTCCTGTCACGATGGTTTATGCCTGGTAGACCGGCTGAAAGCAAGTATGCCCTCCATCACTCCTGAACAACTAATTCGCCTTGATAAACTGGCACAGACCGTCGTCTTTACTTCACAAGGCATTCCGTTTATTTATGCCGGAGAGGAAATCATGCGTGACAAGCAAGGCATAGATAATAGTTATAAAAGTCCGGATGCGGTAAATGCCATCGACTGGCGGCGTAAGACAACTAACGGTGATGTTTTTATTTACTATAAACGATTGATCGACCTGCGTAAATCTCATCCGGCTTTCCGTATGGGAGATGCCGCTCTGGTCCGGAAACATCTGGAATTTCTTCCCGTGGAAGGAAGCAATCTGATTGCTTTCCGTCTGAAAGACCATGCAAATGGAGATCCTTGGGAAGAGATCATCGTTGCATTTAATTCTCGTCCTACTCCTGCCAAACTGGCTGTTCCGCTTGGTAAATATACAGTTGTATGTAAAGACGGAGTGATAGATACGCGTGGATTAGGCATACAAAACGGGCCGGAAGTTATTATTCCCGGTCAGTCGGCTTTGATTTTATATAAGTAAATTCTAATAGAATAGAAGAATATGATTCAAAATACATTCAACATAGCGGGGGGCGTGGCACGCAACCCGCTAGTGCGTTTAGCTACTCCAATCACGGCAACCATTTCGGTTGGTGAACACATTGCAATCGTAGGACCTAACGGAGGGGGAAAAAGTCTTTTTGTCGATACTCTGATTGGGAAATATCCGCTGCGTGAAGGAGTGTTGCAATATGACTTTTCTCCTTCTGCCACTCAGACTGTCTATGATAATGTAAAATATATCGCTTTTCGTGATACTTACGGAGCAGCCGATGCTAATTATTACTATCAGCAACGCTGGAATGCCCACGATCAGGACGAAGCACCCGATGTTCGCGAAACGCTGGGAGAAATCAAAGACGAACAGCTGAAACAAGAACTGTTTGAACTCTTTCGTATTGAGCCGATGCTCGATAAGAAGATCATCCTTCTTTCCAGTGGTGAACTGCGTAAATTCCAGCTGACCAAAACTCTGCTGACGGCTCCTCGCGTATTGATTATGGACAATCCGTTTATCGGGCTGGACGCACCTACCCGTGAGTTGCTGTTCTCTTTGCTCGACCGTTTGACAAAGATGTCATCCGTGCAGATTATTCTGGTATTGTCGATGCTGGACGATATCCCTTCCTTTATAACGCATGTGATTCCTGTGGATAAAATGACGGTATACCCTAAGATGGAGCGTGATGCCTATCTGGAAGCTTTTCGTTCCGGAGATATAGCGGTTTCTTTTGATGGGTTACAGCAGCGTATACTTGATTTGCCTTATGATGGAAATAATTATGATTCCGATGAAGTAGTCAAACTGAATAAAGTCAGTATCCGCTATGATGACCGCACTATTCTGAAAGAGCTCGACTGGACAGTGCGCCGTGGTGAAAAATGGGCATTGAGTGGTGAAAACGGAGCCGGTAAATCCACTCTGTTAAGCCTTGTCTGTGCAGATAATCCACAATCCTATGCTTGTGATATCAGCCTTTTCGGACGAAAGAGAGGAACAGGAGAGAGTATTTGGGAAATTAAAAAACATATTGGATATGTAAGTCCGGAGATGCACCGTGCCTATCTCAAGAATCTGCCGGCTATTGAAATCGTGGCCAGTGGTCTTCATGACAGTATCGGATTGTACAAACGCCCCCAGCCGGAGCAAATGGCTATTTGTGAATGGTGGATGGATATATTTGGCATCGCCGAATTGAAAGATAAACCTTTCCTGCAACTTTCCAGTGGAGAACAACGCCTGGCGTTGCTGGCACGTGCCTTTGTTAAAGATCCGGAGCTGCTGATTCTGGATGAACCGCTTCACGGTCTGGATACTTATAATCGTCGTCGGGTAAAGAAGATTATTGAAGCCTTCTGCCATCGCAAAGACAAGACGATGATTATGGTGACTCACTACGAGTCGGAACTGCCGGGCACTATTACAGACCGTCTTTTCTTGAAGAGAAACCGATAGAAACAGACGGTTGTCTGAAAAGCAATGTTCCGCTCTGCTATTCTGAACGTGGTAAAGAATGGCAGAGTAACTGAAAAGAATATCCTGTTTCTTTAATTAATAGGATGTGTGAACCAGAAACAGGAACCTTTTCCCGGTTCTGATTCTACGCCGATTTTCCCTCCCAGTTGTGTCACGATACTCTGGCAGATAGGCAATCCGAGTCCCGTACCGGGAATAAAGCTGTTGAGTTTTACAAATCGGGTGAAGATAGCTTCCTGTTTTTCCGGTTCTACTCCCATTCCTGTATCCTGAACAGAGAATTTCACTTCGTTTCCATTTATCTGATAATCGATGGTGATGCTTCCTTCGGAAGTGAATTTAAAAGCATTCGTCACGAAGTTCAGCAATACCTGATATAATCTGTTCTTGTCACTGGTGAAGGTCAGTTCGGGCAAATCATCTTTCAGGCGGAGTTCTACTTGTGGAGTCGCTTTCATTTGCATAGCCTGAAACAGATCGCTGCAAAGCTGTTTTGCATTCACTTTTTCGGGAATAATGTCAAAAGTTCCCGCTTCAATTTTCGACAAGTCGAGAATATCGGAAATAAGCTGAAGTAACAGCTTGTTATTATCTTCTATGATCGTGATGTACTGATGCTTTTCTTCCTGATCCTCCGCCTCTTCCAGCATACTCGAAAAGCCGATTATCGCATTGAGCGGAGTGCGTATCTCATGGCTCATATTGGCAAGGAAGGCAGATTTTAAGCGGTCCGCTTCTTCGGCTTTATCCTTGGCTTTGATCAGCATTTGTTCGGTCTCTTTTAGCTGCGTAATGTCAAAGTTGATACACAGCATTTCAATGATGTTGTCCTGCGGTCGATAGTTACGGACCAGCACATTCACCCGTGTCCATGTGTAGTTTCCGTCAGCTCTGCGGATGCGTACATCCCTGCATAATTTCGAACTTTCACCTTTTATCACCTTAGCCAGGAAGTCGAGCATGACAGCCCGGTCCTCCGGATGGAAGTGAGAATGGATGCCGATAATTTCAGGTAACGGTGTACCTTCCTCTTCTCCTACATTTTTATACCAGCTGCTCAGGGCATACCCATCGCGGCTTAATGCGTCGAAATGAGCATATCCTACTTTGGCATAATCGCCTACCAGTTCAAAGAAATTCTTGAATTCCTGAATTTTGTTGTAGGCGATGGTGTTTTCCGTCTTGTCTACGTTTATCAACAGATAATTAATGGGCTGCCGAGCATGATCATAAAGTGTTGTTATTCTTGTTGTCAGATTAAGGAAACCGGATGATTTCTCCGATTCGTAATATCCGTTGATCTTTGAAAAATCATATTGGAAGGTGAATTCAATATCTTCGTTTTCTTTGATTTTCGGCTTTATCTCTTCCGGAAGAACCGGATTCTCAAAAATGTTAATGCCAATTATTTTTTCTTTATGAGTAATATGGAACATTTCCAGTTCCTTCTTATTTAAGTCAATCAGATCTCCGTTTTTATTATATAGTTCAATGCCGACAGGGATGTTTTTGTAGATATTGTGCAGAATACGTTCACTGTTGTGCAGTGCCCGGTAGGCGGAAGCCATGTGAGGGCTGTCCTGTGTTTCTGCTATTCCATATATTTTGGTGTTTCCTTCCTCATCCGTTTCCTGAAAACATCTTTTACTGCGAATCCACACCTCTCCTTGGGGAGTGTCGAGTAGATATACCTCTTCAACCGTTTGTTGCAATTTGTCAAAAGAGTAGCTGGTGGTATGATGCTGGTCCTCCCGCAAGATACGCTTATTGAAATCCTCAAAACTTATCACCCCGTCTTCGTCTATCCCAAGTAGTCGGGAGATGAACTCGGAACATACATAACTTTCTGTTTTTAAGTCCGCTTCCCACCATCCTATATTCGCTTTATTCAGCAATTTTTGCAGGAATGTATATTCTTTCTGTTTATTCGTTTTCAATGGTTTACTTGTTTTATCTGCGGTTGAATATTTATTTAGTTCGTAAAAATAGTCATTTCTATTGAATAATTTTCAATAAACCATCACTTTTAGGTATTGATACCTTCTGATTATTTCGTGAACTTTGTAGAGAAGCAAAATGTTGTATATATAAACAGAAGAAAGGAGACCATTAAGAATGAAAAAGATAGTATTACTTCGTCATGGAGAGAGTGCCTGGAACAAGGAAAACCGTTTCACGGGTTGGACGGATGTAGACCTGACAGAAAAGGGAGTTGCTGAAGCTGAAAAGGCGGGTGTCACATTGAGGGAATATGGCTTCAACTTTGATAAAGCCTACACTTCTTATCTAAAAAGAGCAGTCAAAACCTTGAACTGCGTACTTGACAAAATGAATCTGGACTGGATTCCCGTTGAGAAGAGCTGGCGTCTGAATGAGAAGCATTACGGTGATCTGCAAGGGCTCAATAAGGCGGAAACAGCAGAGAAATACGGAGAAGAACAAGTGCTGATCTGGCGACGCAGCTATGATATAGCTCCCAATCCACTTTCCGAAACCGATTTGAGAAATCCGCGTTTCGATTACCGCTACCACGAAGTACCCGATGCGGAATTGCCGCGTACCGAATCATTGAAAGATACCATCGACCGTATTATGCCCTATTGGGAATCGGATATATTCCCGGCTTTGAAAGATGCCCACACCCTGTTGGTCGTGGCACATGGCAATAGTTTGCGGGGGATTATCAAGCATCTGAAACATATCTCTGACGAAGACATCGTCAAGTTGAATCTTCCTACTGCCATTCCTTATGTATTCGAGTTTGACGAGAACCAGAATGTTTCCAACGATTACTTCCTGGGCAATCCGGAAGAGATCCGTAAGCTGATGGAAGCGGTAGCCAATCAGGGAAAGAAAAAATAGCAGGCTTTGTGTGCCTGCATATCATTGTTATACATTTAAAAAAATAAAGTTATGAGTAAAATAGTTGATTTATTAGGAGATAAGACCAGTTATTATCTGGACCACACCTGTAAGACCATTGATAAATCGTTGATTTATATACCCTCACCGGATACTATCGATAAAGTCTGGATTGATTCGGACCGCAATATCAAAGTGTTGAATAGCTTACAGGCTATTCTTGGACACGGACGTCTGGCAAATACCGGTTATGTGTCCATTCTTCCTGTCGATCAGGATATCGAGCATACAGCCGGAGCATCTTTTGCTCCGAATCCTATTTATTTCGATCCGGAGAATATTGTGAAGTTGGCTATCGAAGGCGGTTGTAATGCGGTCGCTTCTACATTCGGCATTTTGGGGTCAGTTGCACGCAAATATGCCCATAAGATTCCTTTTGTAGTTAAACTGAATCACAACGAATTGCTGACCTATCCTAATTCATACGATCAGGTCATGTTCGGCACGGTCAAAGAAGCTTGGAATATGGGAGCTGCGGCTGTAGGTGCTACCATTTATTTCGGTTCCGAACAGAGCCGTCGTCAGTTGGTAGAGATTGCGGAGGCTTTTGAGTATGCTCATGAGTTGGGTATGGCTACCATTTTGTGGTGTTACCTGCGCAATAGTGACTTCAAAAAAGGTGGTGTGGATTATCACGCTGCTGCCGACCTGACCGGACAGGCTAATCGTCTTGGCGTTACGATCAAAGCAGATATTGTAAAGCAAAAACTTCCTACTAATAATGGTGGTTTTAAAGCAATCGGTTTCGGTAAGACAGACGAACGCATGTATACAGATCTTGCTACGGAACATCCGATTGACCTCTGTCGCTATCAGGTGGCAAACGGTTATATGGGACGTGTCGGATTGATCAATTCCGGCGGTGAATCTCATGGTGCTTCCGATTTGCGCGATGCGGTCATAACAGCTGTTGTCAATAAGCGTGCCGGTGGCATGGGATTGATCAGTGGACGTAAGGCTTTCCAGAAGCCGATGAATAAAGGTGTTGAATTATTAAACGCTATCCAGGATGTTTACCTCGATCCGGCAATAACCATTGCCTGATCTAGGAAAGATAAGAATTAATTCTTATCTTTGACTACCAGATAGTTAACCATTAAAAATTAGAGTTATGAAGTTTTTTATTGACACAGCCAATTTGGAGCAGATTCAGGAGGCGTATGACCTCGGAGTACTTGACGGAGTGACTACCAATCCTTCGCTGATGGCGAAAGAAGGCATTAAAGGTACGGAGAATCAACGTGAACATTACATTAAGATATGCAAGATTGTCAATGCTGACGTGAGTGCGGAAGTAATAGCAACGGATTATGAAGGGATGATCCGCGAAGGGGAAGAGCTTGCCGCACTAAATCCGCATATTGTTGTAAAAGTGCCTTGCATTGCCGATGGTATCAAAGCTATCAAGTACTTTACAGAAAAAGGAATCCGGACGAACTGTACACTGGTCTTTTCCATAGGACAGGCATTGCTGGCGGCAAAAGCCGGAGCTACCTATGTTTCTCCTTTTGTCGGACGTCTGGACGATATTTGTGAAGATGGGGTAGGGCTTGTCGGCGATATAGTACGTATGTATCGTACCTATGATTACAAGACTCAGGTATTGGCAGCTTCCATCCGCAATACGAAACACATTATCGAATGTGTGGAAGTGGGGGCAGATGTGGCTACATGTCCGTTGAGTGCCATCAAAGGGCTGTTGAATCATCCGTTGACTGATTCAGGACTGAAAAAGTTCCTGGAAGATTATAAAAAGGTAAATGGATAATCCGGTTTGAGAAACTAGGTTTTCTTCCAAATTATATGGATAGAGTGGGATGTGTCACAACTGACATATCCCTTTTTTTGCACAAGAGGTTGTGTCAAAACGCTGGCACAACCTTTTTTTATGCACAAAGCCCAGACTTTCACAAGCCCGGGCTTTGTTATTACCCAAAGTTTTTGTATCTTTAGGCATAAAGTTTTTCGTTATGGCAAAGTTACATTTTCGTCCTTACCTTCCCAACCAAACAGTTCTTTTTCCCGGAAGAATTGATGAAAATATAGCAGCGAACGATCCGGTTCGCATAGTTAATACTGTTGTTGATAATCTCAATCTTGACAATTTCAAGAAGCTTTATAAAGCAACCGGTCGTTGTCCTTATCATCCTAAAATGATGCTTAAGGTGATTATCTACGCCTACATGAACAATATCTATTCGTGCCGCAAAATAGAGAAGCTTCTCC
>CDZY01035919.1_pt1 | contig 71748 bp, 104 predicted proteins | sample 557671 | NCBI WGS metagenome assembly CDZY01 (sample SAMEA3182091, study PRJEB8094) | gut metagenome | biome: human; feature: gut; material: Stool; isolation source: human stools | place: Canada | collected 2013-03-11
AGATGTCCTTGTCGAACTGTCGAAAGATAGCGACTGTGATGTCCGCAGCAGTGCCGCCGGTAATCCCAACATCCCGGTAGATGTCCTTGTCGAACTGTCGAAAGATAGCGGATGGGTTGTCCGCCGCAGTGCCGCCGGTAATCCCAACACCCCGGTAGATGTCCTTGTCGAACTGTCGAAAGATAGCGACTGTGATGTCCGCCGCAGTGCCGCCGGTAATCCCAACATCCCGGTAGATGTCCTTGTCGAACTGTCGAAAGATAGCGGATGGGTTGTCCGCCGCAGTGCCGCCGGTAATCCCAACACCCCGGTAGATGTCCTTGTCGAACTGTCGAAAGATAGCGACTGTGATGTCCGCCGCAGTGCCGCCGGTAATCCCAACATCCCGGTAGATGTCCTTGTCGAACTGTCGAAAGATAGCGACTGTTATGTCCGCCGCAGTGCCGCTGGTAATCCCAACACCCCGGGGTATACGCCATCCGATGAAGAATTTATAGTCACAGAGACCTATGTAGCCATCAAGGGTACAAATCATTTATGGTACAAGCATAATTACCCAAACGTTGCTCCGTTTTATACATGCGGTTGTTTCTGCGGTTCTCGTGAGCAGATGATTTCAAGAATTTACTCAATTGATAATCTTTCTGCCGATCCTGCTATAAGAATGAGGATTTTGAATGCTTTAGATCAGAAATTTAAAGAAATATTTAGGAGATAACTATGAGACTGGAAGAATTTATAATCCCACCGGAATGCACCCGTATTTCGATCAAAACAGAAGATAAAAAGATAGTCATATTATTCGAACCTGAGACCCCAAACATTTTCTTCTGCGATGAAACCGAACGGACAGAGGAAGAACCGCGCATAGGCCAATTGGCAATTATGTGGGGAAAGAACCGAAGAGAGGCTATTATCTCAAGGGTAGAGGATATAGACTACACGGACTTTACCTACAAAGCGAAAAACCAGGAATGGTACGAACGTGCGATCCGCTTTCGTGACGAAGAGCAGTATAATAAAATCCTGTTTTATAACGATGCTGGGAAAAACGAAGTATCAAAAGTCCAAGCCAAAAAAGGCTAGCTTAACAGCTAAGTTAGATAAGGTATTCAGCGAATATATCCGGTTACGTGACACAAGAGAGGACGGGACCTTTACCTGTATATCTTGTAACCGGATATTGCCCTACGATCAGGCGGACTGCGGTCACTATATCAACAGGAAGCATATGTCTACCCGCTTCAGCGAAAAGAATTGCAATGCTCAATGTCGCTCCTGTAACCGCTTCGATGAAGGCAACATTCAAGGCTATCGTCGTGGACTTGTAGCCAAATATGGCGAATCTGCAGTGGTCATGCTGGAATCAATGAAAAATCAGATCAATAAAATATCTGAATTTGAATACAATACTATGATTGATCACTATCGTAAGGAGGTCAAACGCTTAAAACGAGAGAAAGGAATATGAGTAAAGAAACCTATAAGAAAGTCAAATGCGACTGTCGTAACTGTCAGCGTGCCGGTCCTGTGGAAAACTTCATGGTTGTCTGTCCCAAACACAGATATAAGAAATCCGTAGGAGTAAGGTTATGTGAGTATTTTAAACCAAAAGATGTTCGACAAGATAATAATGAAAGCGACCGTTGACACCGAGGATATTGATACCATCGTCTTACGTAATTATCTGGAACAGTGCACGGAAGGTGATGAAGTCTATTATAAATCTACTGCCTACGCGAACTTCGACGGATGCTTTATTGAACTCAGAGGAAATAAATTGAAATGTAAATGCTCTATCTGCAAGCTGTACAGCAAAGGGAAAAACGGCAAACTAGATAACAGTAGGCCAATGACCTTCGCGATGGCGGTCCGGACAATCAAGGAGCTTCTTCTTCGCTTGTGCGTAAGAATGGAGAATGCAGTAGTGACATATTACGAAATTGGCATCACGATGAAGATGTCCTACTCTGCAGACTGCTATATCCGGCAGGTGCAGGAGATATCGGACAGAATACTTTGGAATGATGCTAATTTTCCGGAATACCGGCAGAAAACAACAGAGAAGAGCAAGTATTTCCGCAAGGTTCTAAAGGTCTATGATAAATCATTCGAAGCAGGTGAGAAAGGCCGGAAGGTAGGTGACAATATACTTCGGATAGAAACGGTCTACAGGCATCAATCTGTATCAATGCTTGGATTTACCGACTACTTCTTCCTGTCCAAGATGGGGAGAATATTCTACAAGGACTGGTCAGAGATATGCTTTGTGAGAGAATTGTCTGCGACAAAGGGTGTAAAGATATCCCAACTTGAAAAAGCCAGGGAGATCCATCGGCTCGGAACAACGAGATATAAGGAACACTACAAGCAAATGTTCCTTAATGGAAAGCTGACCAAAAAACAATGGGAGACGATTCGCAACTTTGCGAAAGCGTGGCCGACTGAGCGTGAGAAATACGTGGAAGAGGTCGGTGAGCTTGAGAAGGAATTCAAGGATCGTCTATTGTCTAATTTCCAGATTGGGATTTTTACACCCGTTCGCAGGAAGTTGTAACAGTTTGATTATCAATATTTTATATAAAACAGAAAAAGCACCATATGGTGCGCGATTAAAACATTGATTATCAAGTAAATAAGGAAATAAAGAATCGAAATTAACAATTTACGGCAACTTGTCCTATACTGCCCGCAGGGTAGTTGGGTAGCAACTTAAGAGGGCAGTTAATTTTAAATGATAACTAAAAAAGAAAACTATGTCATATAAAGCTTCAGGCGTAATTATTGCGGTAATGCCTACCGCACATGGAACAACAAGAAACGGAAAAGATTGGGAAAAGCAGGAATGTGTGTTGGAGATGTCAGACAAGTACCACACCAAAATGAAGTTCTCAATTTACTCATGGGATGGACCCATCGAGACTCCCCTTAAGACAGGAGACAGTGTTGAGATATCCTTCATGGTAGAAGCAAGGGAGTCAAAAGGAAACTGGTTTAATGAAGTAAAGGCTTATTGTGTTGAACATCAAAAACGATGAAGATTCAAGGCTATCCATTGATTTGTAGTGGAATTCATTACACCGGTTATCATCTAAAGCAATGTGTAAAGAATGCCCACTATACTCAAGGAAAAAGCAGCCATTTCATAAGTCATGGCGCATAAGTGGAATTGAAAAATGTATAATCAACTATGTTAGTAGGAACAACAAATCTTAATACGACTCTCAACCTGACGTATATGTTGACAGATGTCGTAGAAACTCTTCTCCTTGACATGAGAAGTGAAATGAAAAAACAGGGCTATGATTTGCGTTACGATGCCAAGCACAATTTCAACACGGCGATAGCAGCTATACGCCGGCTGAAACAAGATGTAGACAAGACCCAGTTCTCTACCCAGGAAAACTTCGGAAACGACTCAGACTGTCTCCTTGCCTTCATCAAGCTGCTGATAGATCGCTGCGGTGACGACGACAAGAAGATGTTCGCGTTCTACAACTACATCAAAAGTTATCCTTCGCAGCTAGGTCTTGAGCTGTCTGACGAGAAGAGTGTATTTGCGCATATTTTTAATTAATAATGAATAGATATGAAAGAACCTTTTACTGTAGAACAAGTCAAGAAGATGTATTTTTCGCAATTTGATGAAATTTCTTGGTATATAGAGCATGATAAATTTAAAATTAATTCTATTCGTCGATGCCTTAAGGAAAATGAGAAATGTTATTTGGGTAATTTATTAGAGACAGCTAAACGTTATTTTTCTGGCAGTTTGCGAGATTTCCAAAAATGTGGGATTAATACTGTTGAGATAAAAAAAGAATGGGAGAAAGTGATTGATGAAATCCAAAAAGAAATTGTTAATAATTTATAATTGAATCAGATATGAAACGAGTAGTACAATTACTAATAGAACTTCCTGACGTCGAAGCAACTGAAGAGCAAATAGAAGAGTTTGTAGAGTTTGAAACGGGATTCGGATGTCGGTTAAGTGCTGGCAACCCCTTCAATGGTTTAACCTATGAAGTGGAAGAATGTTATGTTGAAGATAGAGAAGTGATTAACTAATAACAAATCAGTAATGAAGAAAATTATAACAATAAAAATGGAGGTGGACACAAACCACCCAACCCGTGAGGAATGGCGGAAACAAAAAGACTTTGTTGACGCAGAGATAGACGACATTCTCGATCATATACGTGACTTTACTCGTCCGTATAAAAAAGAAGTCGGCAAATCACCAAGTAAGGCAACCACATATAGTGTGACTATTCAAAATGTTAAGTAACGCTCAATACAAGAAAGTAATGAATAAAAAGGAGCAACAAGCAATCGACTTCCTTCGCAGCATGGAATGCGACGATCCGATGTGTTTAGGCTTTTCCGGTGGCAAAGATAGTGTTGTTATTCTTGACCTTGCAGAGCGTTCTGGTATAAAGTATAATGCTTTTTACGCAAATACAACGGTTGATCCACCTGGTACAATCAGTTTTATAAAGAAGAATTATTCACAGGTTCAAATACTTCATCCAAAGAAATCATTCTTTCAGTTGGTTGAAAACAAAGGACTACCCAGTAGAATGAGGCGTTTTTGCTGTGAAAAGTTGAAGGAGCAATACGGTATCGGTCAGCGTACAATCGAAGGAATGAGGGCAGGAGAAAGCCAATCTAGAGCATTATATGAACCAGAGCAATGCGATATACGTAAGTGGATGAAAGGTGCAAAGCATATTCTTCCTATTCTAACATGGTCAGAAGCTGATGTTTGGAACTATATCCGGAAATACGGGCTTCCATATTCCAAGTATTACGATGCGCCTTACAATCTCTCCCGTCATGGTTGCGTTGGTTGTCCCCTTGCCGGATGCAAGCAGATGCGGACTGAATTTAAGATGTTTCCTGGCTATGCAAAGCGTATGATTGTCGCCATTGAACGAAACATGAACAACAAGCCTAATAATGTTCTTGCTAAGAATTTCAGTGATCAGTATGAAGCCTTTTACTTTTATATAAATGAAATGTCGATGCAGGATGTTAGACGTTTGAAAAAGGGACTTTTTCATTTTAATGCGAAAGAGGTTATACAGAAAGAGATTTTAAATAGAATAGAGTAAAACGAAATAATAATGAATATTGGATTATTGGCTGTGGATAGCAATTATCCTAATCTTGCCTTGATGAAGATAAGCAGCTATCATAAGGCAAGAGGTGACAAGGTTGATTGGTATAATCCTTTCGATCATTATGATAAAGTTTATATGGCTAAAGTATTCAGCTTTACAGAGGATTACCGGCAATGGATAACTAATGCTGATCAGATCGAGAAAGGTGGTACAGGTTATGACATAAAAAAGGTTCTTCTACCGGAAATTGATAGAATGATTCCTGATTACGATCTGTATAATGTTGATAAGAATTTGGCTTATGGCTTTTTGACAAGAGGCTGCCCTAACAAATGCAAATGGTGTGTAGTTCCTGCCAAAGAAGGCAAGATTACCCCATACATGGATATTGAAGAGATAGCTGTCAATGGTCGCAAAAACATAATCCTTATGGATAACAACATACTTGCATCCGACTACGGTTTGCAGCAGATTGAAAAGATTATCTCCATAGGAGTACGTGTAGACTTCAATCAAGGTTTAGACGCCCGCTTAGTGACAGATGATATTGCCCGGCTACTTGCTCGTGTTAAATGGATTAAGCGTATTCGGTTCGGTTGTGACACACCGGGACAAATCGCAGAATGTGAACGGGCTACGGATTTGATTGATAAGTACGGTTACAAAGGCGAATACTTCTTCTACTGTATTCTGCTGAATGACTTTAAAGAATCGTTTGAGCGTGTCAATCATTGGAAGAACAAAGGTGGTCGGTTCTTGCCGCATTATCAGCCTTACCGGGACTTAAATAATCCTCGTCAAATTATTCCTCAATGGCAAAAGGATTTAGCCGGATGGGCTGATAAGAAATGGATATTTAGAAGTTGTGAGTTTAAAGACTTCATTCCGCGAAAGGGATTTGTTTGTAGTGAATATTTTAACTGATAACAAAATCAAGTATGAACGAAATGAAATATATAGAACAACCAAAAGCGATAGCTAAACTTGTTCATAAGTCGACCAAATCTATTATCCCAGTTTACAAACCAATGGATTGGTTTCAGAGACTAATGATAAGATGGTGTTTTGGGCTTAAATATGAAAGGATTAACTAATAACAATAGAGAAATGAAAGCAATAACAATAAAACAACCGTGGGCATCCTTGATAGTTCATGGTATCAAGGATATCGAAAATCGTACTTGGGCGTGTCCTGAGAAATACATAGGGCATAGGGTGTTAATCCATGCGAGTGGAAAACCTGTAGAAATGAGAAATCCTAATAGTGTATTTACTAAAGCTCAATGGGATAGCCTGCCTGTTGAGTTTCAACGAAAAATAATATGTGTAGAGGGCATTGTCAATTCTGCTATCATTGGAAGTGTAGAAATAGTTGGATGCTCTATCAATCATCCTTCTAAATGGGCAGAGAAATCCGATGATAGTAAAGGCTATTATGAAAATCCTATTTATAACTGGGTGCTGGCTAATCCTGTACTATTTAAAAATCCTATCCCGGCAAAAGGTAGACTATCTTTTTGGGAATATGATGTAGCATTAAAGGAGGATTAACTATGGGATTTACAACATCTTGTTTTATAAGAAAGAATACGCCGGAGCTTCTTACGAAGCTGGAGAATTTGGGGTATAAATCTGTTTCATTGATTGAAGATAGACCTTGTTTATTTACAGCATCATATTTAAATGCCTATCATTCTATTCCCCCTGAATGGTTTGATGATGATAATCCTCATGCAACGTATAATTGTGCAGACCGTATTGACTGCGGAACCAACGAGTCTTTGTTCCTAGCTATTGCCGCATTGAGAGACGATACAGACAACAACCAAATGTTTATCAACGGCAAAGGTGATTGGGGTATATATCGAGACGGTTCTGACGGTGGATTATCGGGCATAGACTTTTATGGAATGCCTAACGACCTTAATGTGGACAATTATCATAAGGCTACAGTAGAAGAGCTAATAGAACACTTTAAAGGAAAGGAGGAATCATGCCAGGATTTATAGCTCAACAGCCCAATGGTCTTTTCTGTCGCTTCAGCACAATTGTTGATACAGTGACTAATATCAACATGACAAAGGAAGACTATATAAGCCTTTGTAAAAATAAGTTTGGAGAAGTGAAGGGTGAGCAAGAAGCTCTAGATGTATTGGATCATTATCTGAGGCCTTTTCAGGATGTTCTAGACAGCTACACGCCATTAAATGACCCAGTCGAAGAGTTTACGCAACGTCTTAAAGAAATGGGATACGACGGTCCCTTTGAATATAGAGAGGAGGAAATATGAAAAATTCTAAGAAGAAAGAAATTATACTTGAGTTGGTTAACAACATTCCGTCTTTGATAAGAATGCAGGAATTATCCCTAATAGAGTTAAAGAAGAGTGTTCGTAATCAACAAGTGATAGACTTTCAGGAGGACATTCTAAGAGTCTTAAAGGCTGTCAGTAAAATAGATATGATAAAATTAGATGAAAATTAATATGAAACAGACATTAGAAGAAGTTGCAAAAGAAAATATCTTGTTTAACCATAGAACGGTTGATCGTACTTTATCAGGTAGTAACTTAGCGCAATTTGGGATAACAAATTTTATTCAAGGCGCTGAATGGCAGGCAAAGCAATCCCCGTGGGTCAGCGTAAAGGATAGGTTACCGGAATTAGGAGATCCTGTATTAATCAGGCTTAAAGATGGTACAGTGAGGCTTGCAGTTTTGGATACAGACGATAATAGCGATGCATATTTCTGGAGTGATAATTATTCCTATGAAACGATTAGCGGTTGGGATACAACTCATTGGATGCCAATTCCTCCTCTTGAATCAAATGGTAACGAATTAAAGAGAAAGGAGAAATAAAATGAGAGTATCACTTAAAAAGGCTTTTACCATATTAGATGGGAGGTTATCAACAAAAATGGACGATGTATATGAAATGCTAAATTTCATATTCTCCGAAAACCTTTATACACATCAAATTCCAACAGCTATGCGAAAGCTAAAAGAGCTTAATCCCGATTGGTTTTCGGATGGAGTAAACGTAGTTGACTCTATAAAGCAGAATTATAATACAAATGATTTTCAGGAGCTCATGGAGATTATTGATAAAGAGTTTTATGCTTATGAGATTGAGTTGGGAAAAGTTGAAGCGTTAATAAAATTTTCAGATGGATTATTCCCCGAAGAATAAATACTCAAAATAAATCAAGGAAGAAACTTAAAGGAAAATAATTATGCCAACAATACTAAGAGAAACTTATCCAACAGCAAGAAAAGAACATGAGTGTGAGTTTTGTTGTGAAAAGATAGCGATAGGACAAAAATATGTCCGTCAGACAAATATCTATGATGGAACTATCTATGACTTTGTCACACATCAAGAATGTAATGAGGTAGCTCATGAATTGAATATGTACGATGATTGTGATGATTCAGGTTTAGACGGAGACTCTTTTCGTGAAAACTTGAACGCATACGTATATGCCAACCATTACGATGAACATACAGATGATGTTTATACCAGTTGGCAATTGAATTATTATGAGATAGCGAAGAAAATATTGAAAGAACTTAAAACGGAGAAGTAAAATGGATCGTACAATAAAATTCAGAGGCAAAAGCATATACGATGAAGAATGGCTGTATGGCTCTCTTATTAAGATCGAAAAGGATAGATATGCCGTCATTCCATCCTTAAATGATATCGAAATAGGGAAAAGCATCGGTATGTATGAGGTATGTCTTGAAACCATAGGCCAGTTCACCGGCTTGTATGACAAGAATGGTAAGGAGGTCTATGAAGGGGATATCTTATTCATAGGCAACGATGGAAATAAAAATATATACAATGAAGTATCCATAAAAGACGGATGCTTTGGGTATATCGGGGAATGGAACCACAAAATAATGCCATTCTGTTATTACAATGTAACGGAAGAGATTGCAGGTAATATCTACGATAACCCGGAATTAATCAAGGAAGAATAAAATGGAAAAGTTCTACTATTATGCCTTTCAAAGTAAAGGCTTCTTCGGGTCCGGAATACGTTATGCTGATGATGGTTGTTTCAATTTAGCAGAAATGCATAAGTTTCTTCAGGAAACCTATAAAAAGCGATGTGTGATTACCTTTTGGAAGGAAATAACCTGTGAAGAGTATGAGAAGATGAGTGATTATTTAGAAGATGGTAGGAGGCGATAAAATGAAAGACTATCAATTTGAAGAGATAACATTTTGGCTGTCATTTATATCCTGTTTGATATCTTACCATCTGGGAATAGAATGGTTGACAGGAATTCTTGTAGTGGTAACGGCGTTAAACCTATTCTGGTCAATAGTGACTGCTTGGGAAGATGTGAAGGAGAATCGAAATGATCAAAGTAAAAACGAAAGCAATAATAGGGACAATGAGTCGAATTAAAATATCCGAAGTTGATAAGGACGTATATCTGTTATCAACCGCCAGCGAAGAGAATTTTATGTATGCAAGCGGTCATGAACTAAGGTGTCTGCTTGATGATATTCCTAATTTATTTGAAGAAATACAAGAAGATGAGAAAACTGAGGAGAGGAGTAATATGCACAGAATCTTATCTGATGCATGATCCTGATTTCATAGCAAAAGTAATATGTGATACCGGTCTATGTAAATGTGAGCCGTTAATTGCAGGATTGGAAAGGAAATTTATTCTTGCTTCCTGTTGCGGAGATTTTGGACTGACAGACACTGATGACCTTTTTGAGTTTGCGAAGAAACACGATTGTGTTATAACTAATTCAACAGAGGAGTTTATAAAGAAAATACTGGAGGAGGAATCATGAACCAAGAAATAGACAATAACCTTCTGGCGGAATGCTTGAAGGCTGCAATGAAAGAAAAGATGCTAAATAAAGACTGGGAAGTAAAGTTATGGGCTTGTTCTCGGTATAATGCACTAATCTGGGCTAAAAATGTAAAATAATAAATTTAAATTATTAACTTTGTGCTACATGTCAAGTGGCATGTAGCTAATCCAACGAAAAGACCATGAAACTGTCAGTCAAACAAGAAAAATTTTGCAATTCATACTTAGAATTCGGCAACGCTTCCGATGCTTATAGAAATTCTTATAACTGCTTGAATATGAAGCCAGAAACAATAAACGTGAAAGCTTCTCAACTTCTAAAAAAGGATAAGATTAGGATAAGGGTAGAAGAATTGCAATTAGAATTAAAAAAGAAGACAGCGATTACTAAAGAGAGAGTCTTGGAGGAGCTGGGTAAAATTGGCTTTTCTACTATCGCACATCTCCATAACACATGGATTGAACGTAAAGATTTTGAAAAGATTACAGATGACCAAAAAGCGTGTATTAAGAGCATATCTACCAAGATTATGAAAAAGAATGTTGGTACAAGTGATAATCCGGAAACTGTAGATGTAGAAATGGTAAAGATTGAGTTGTATGACAAGGTGAGAGCTCTCGAAGTGATTAATAAGATGATGGGTTATGAGCGCCCTGGAGAAATGAAAACAGATTTGCGAATAATTGTCGGTGACTGATATGGCTGAGATTGTCTATTCGTATAAGCTTTTTAATCCGTTATTCTGGCATTTGCGTGAGGCTTTTGCTAATACAGACCTTCGTTATATAATCAATAAGGGAGGTTCTTCCTCTGGCAAGTCGGTTTCTACCGCCCAGGCTCTTCTTCTTACCGTGTTGGCCGGCGAAGGGAATATTCTTGTGCTCAGAAAAACTGGTGTTTCTATAAAGAATACCGTTTATGAGGAGTTTAAGGAGCAGATTAAAAGGCTGAAAATTGGCGATTTCTTTATTCCGATAGAGAATTCTATCCGTTGCGTAAATGGGCTGAGAATTGATTTTTCCGGTCTTGATGATCCGGAGAAAATCAAGTCGATCGCTAACTATAAGCGTATTCTTCTTGAGGAGGCTAGTGAATTTGAGCATGAAGATTTTATCCAGATAACTTTCCGTTTGCGTGGCAAGGAGGGACTTCAGATTATCCTAAACTTTAATCCTACATCGGAAGATTTGTGGATAAAGACAGCTTTGACGGATGTACAGGAATGGCATGATGTGGCTAATTCTCTTCCTGCTGGAAGGGTTAAGGATGCGGTTACGGGAATGGAGCTTTCTTCTTCATACAGTACGATAAAGAATAAAAGATATAATTTCCCAAAAGAGATTATAAATCCGGTAAATGGCAAGAAAGAGGTTTATAATCCGGATACCGTGGAGCTTCATTCAACGTATCTGAATAATTTCTGGGTGGTGGGGTCTCCTGACGGTTTATATGGGTATTATGACCGGCAGACGATTGCTAACTACGAGTGGTATAGAATTCATAACTATAATTTCTATAGGATCTATGCGCTTGGTGAATGGGGTAGCATCAAGACCGGTGGAGAATATCTTCATGCCTTTGATATTAATCGTCATGTCAGACCTGAGAAGTATGATTCTGCATTCCCCGTTTATATTTCAATAGATGACAACCTGTTGCCTTATATTTCAGTTTCATTCTTCCAGCTAAAGAAAGAGGAACATCAAGGCGTGTCTGTCCGCAGGCCATGTCAGATTCATGAGATATGCGCTAAAGATCCTTTTAATTCAGTCACCAAGGCTTCTGAAATGGCGAAATATTACTTAGAGAGCTTGGGGTATAGGGATGTTGTATACGTGCTTGGTGACGCGACTACCCGGAAGGGAAATACAATTGACGAGAATAAGCAGTCTTTCTTCGATAAGTTCATCGCGGGGATAAGCAAATCCTATGTTGTAAGAGAGATGATCGAGAAGTCTAATCCTTCGGTTTCTATGACGGGTGAATTTGTCAATGCAATCCTCGGAGATTATTATAGTGACATATCATTCGTTGTAGATGAAGATTGCAAACAGTCTATCGTTGATTATAATAATACCAAAAAGGATGTAGACGGAACGATTCTTAAACTGAGGGAGAAGGATAAGAAGACTGGTCAGACATACGAGAAATATGGTCATTTAACCGATTGCATGCGTTATTTTATGTATGTTGTATTTAGACGTGAATATAACGACTTCTCGCTTCGTCGTAAACGTAGCGATGTGAAAGATGATGATTTAATTTACTATAATATGAATGCAAAAATTGAAGGAAGAAAAGTCTGCTACATTATCCCTGATAGTGTTGGTAAATGTGTTGTAGCCTGTTTTGTTCTTAATCGTTACATTTTCCTGCAAGGTGTGCTTTACCTGGAGAGGTTTGATGAGCAGGCTGTAATAGATAGGGTGAATGAATATTCTCCCGACAAGGTGGTTATTGAATGCGGTAAGCAATATGCCCGTTTTATGTTGAGGCTTAGGGATAATTATGATACATGGGCATTGAAGGATAATGCTAATATAGAGGACCGTATAAATAGCAACATTCTGTATATAAAGGAGAATGTCCGCTTCCGGGAAGACGAAAGTGATGAGGCTTACAATAGCTTCCTGTATGACATTTTGGGATATCCTTCAGAGGAAAAGTCGGCTATTAATGCGCTTAGTGCGATATGCTCATATGTTTCAAGGATAAAGGATTAAAATTTTAATATTTTAATTTGGTCTAAATTAAAATAATATATATATTTGCAGTGAGGATGCCAGTCCCTTCGTGTGAAGCTGCACGAAACCCTATACGTCGTAAGGACTATAATACATATATGTAATTAGGCGTATTGTTCGTAATGACTATCAACGCGCGGGGAATGGTTATCTAGGTCAGATAATCATTCTTTTTATGTCTAATATAGGAAATTGGTTTAAAGCAATCAGGGGTATATCTACTCCTTCCATGAAGGATACTGTAAGAGCTGTCGAGCAAGATAAGGATGGCAATTTCTGGTATCTGTCTAATTTCTTAAACTCTTCCGGCTATGCTAAATTTGATTATGATCTATCTAATGACAAGGATAAATTGGACTCTTTTCGGGTATGTACCCCATTTTCTACCGTCATAAACAAGGTTGGTTCCATGTTCGCCAACGGGCGTATTTATGTAACTGACTCCGAAGGAAATGAACAAGATGGATATAATGAGATAAGAGAATTGCTGGATAATCCTAATCCGCTTCAGACGCGTTCTGGATTTTTAAAGGAGATAGAGATGTCTCTGAAGATTTTTGGGTATTGCCCTGTTTTTACGATTCGTGCGACAAAAACATCTCTCCCCCTAGCGATGTATGTCATTCCTGCTCCTATTTTCCACATGGTTTCTTCGGGTAAATTATTCCGTCAGTATAAAATAGGAGAGATTGTATCCGCGGTTTATCTGGAGTGGAATGGGATGAGGGATAGTCTTTCTGAAGAGGATTATTTCGTTATATACGACAGTTCTGTTCGCGTATCTGGGAATGGTACGGATATAGAATTTGATTCAGTAACAGATTCTTTGTCTATTCCGATAAATAACTGGCTTGCAGCCATGTCTGCAAGCCATCAGCTGATAGTCAATGGTGGTCCAAAAGGTATTATATACTCGGATTATACAGACGATATGGGGAATATTGTAATGTCTTCTACGGAAAAAGAATCCTTGGAAACCAGATTAAAGGAGAAATACGGTATTCTTAATAAATTCCCAATCCTTACCTCGAGGATTAAATTAGGCTGGATTCCTCTCAATTATGACGCGGCTCAATTGAAACTTCACGAGGAGGATGCGCGCTGTAGTAGGAAAATATGCAATGCTATAGGTGTTGATTATAGTCTTTTTGATGAGTCAAAATATGACAATAAAAACATTGCGGAGAAATCAGCCTATCAAGGTCTTATTATCCCTGACTCTGAGAAGGTTTCTGAGGCGCTAACAAAGGCCTTGTGTGATATCGGGGTTTATATAAAGTTGGACTATACTCATATCGATTGCCTTCAGAAAGACAAGAGTGCATCCTCTTCAGCTTTTCAGAAGATGTCTTCCGCTTTGATTCAATTGGTTAAGGAGGGGCATATAACTCACGATGAGGCTCGATATGAACTGGCAAAGTTCATTGACATTGATCCTGATAACCCCAAAGGTGAATTAAAAATAAATAACTCTATTGAAAATGGATAAAGCTAATAAGTATAAGGGTAGGCTGGGGATGCAGTATAAAACATTCTCAATTAATTCAAAAGATGTCAACTATGACGGTGAAAGTCGGACGATCAGCGGGTACGCATCTGTATTTGGCAATAAAGATAAAGTAGGTGATATCCTGATAAAAGGGTGCTTCTCAAAAAGTATTCAGGACCGGGGACCGGAAAGCGCGGCAAATGACAAGATAATCATGTTGTGGATGCATGACATGGAAGAACCGATTGGGAGATTTACTGTCTTGAATGAGGATGACAAGGGTCTCTATTTTGAATCGGTAATTGATGATGTCCCGCGCGGCAACCAGGCTATAAAGCAGCTTGAGTCAGGTACATTAAATCAATTTTCCATTGGGTATCAATATGTGCATGAGAAATGCATGTATGACGCTGAGAAAGATGCGTATATTGTCAAAGAGGTCTATCTTTATGAGATATCTGTTGTTTCTATTGGGTGCAATGGAGAAACAGAATATTTAGGATTAAAATCTATAGAAGATGCTGAAAAAGCTTATGAGAAATTAAATGCCGAAATATCTGAAGTGTGCTCAGGGCTGTCCGCATCCAAGCAGCAGAAGATACAGAGAATTATATCAAAGGTAATATCACTTTCATCTTTCAAGCCGGAGAATCGAAAAGAATCATCACTTGAAGGACAGAAAGCCGATATGCACGGCAATAAGGTAAAATCAATGTTCAAAAATTTAAAATTAAAGTAAGTATGGGAAAAGAAGCGAACAAGATTGAGTTTAAAGACTACCTTGATACTAAAGGATTGTCGGAAGACGAATCTAAAGTTTTCGATGTGTTCTCTAAAGGGCTTGATGGTTATATGGAAGCCCTTTTTGAGCAGTTTATGAAAGACGAAATTGATTCTAAGTCTATGAAAGAGTCAATTGAAAATGCAACTCAGTCTATTGAAGAGTTGAAAAAAGAAGTCAAGGGATTTGCAGACAGTGAATCTATCAACGAGCGTTTGAAATCCTTTGAGGAAACTATTGTACGCATTAAGGCAGCTACTGAAAAAACAAAAGGAGGAACATATAAGTTAAAATCCATTGAAGATCAACTTCGGGAACAATTAAAAGCTTATATCACCGAAAATCAAACCGGTTGTTCTACAGTTGATTTGAAATCTGCATGTAAAGCATCTCCTGGCAATAAGCTAGAGTTGAATCTGGTAGTAAATACAAAAGATGCCGCAGTTATATCTTCTGGTTCTCTGGCTCCTCATTACGGTGTTGAGGTTGATCCGAATTTATCTGTAAATCCAAGATCTCAGACTGTAATTCGTAATTACGCAAGTGTTTCCGGGACTAATAGCAGGTCGCTTATTTATGCGGAATACGTTAGCAAGGATGGTGATGCCGCATGGGTTCCTGAAGGTGGGCTAAAGCCGTTGATGGATGCAACTCTTTCGGAAAAAACCGTTACAGCTGCCAAAGTTGCTATTGCTGCTAAATTTACAGAAGAAACTCTTTCTGACTTCCCAAGCTTTGTGAATGAGGTGCAAACAGAAATGGTGAATAAACTTGGCATAAAAGAAGAACAGGGGATCTTGGCAGGGTCTGGATCGTCTGGAGAAATTAAAGGGGTAGCCGCAGACATGCCAGCTTTCTCTTTGACAAACTTCTATATTGACAAGGCAAATATGTTTGATGCCCTTGTAGCGGCTTATTCTCAAATCGTTTCTACTAGCGAAATGGCTTATCGCCCTAACCTGGTATTGATGAATCCTTTGGATTACGCTTCAATGCAGTTGACGAAAGATGCTAATGGGCAGTATTTGAGACCATTCCGATACAACGATGAGTTGATCCAGGGATTAAGAGTTGAGACTACTACCGCGGTGAAACAAGGCGATTTCATCATGGGAGATTTCTCTTATTTGAACATCCGTGACTTATGGAATCTGTCAATCTCACTAGGCTGGGAAAATGACGATTTCAGAAAGAATATCGTAACGGTGCTTGCTGAAAAGAGATTGATGTGCTATATCAAGTCTCAGTATAAAACAGCTTTTGTAAAAGATAAGTTTAATACTGTAATTGAAGGTATTACAAAATCAGTTGATTAACATATGGGAAAAGAATATAACATGAATTTGACAAAGCGTTACAAGGTAACGTTTATCAAGGATGGTACAATGTATAAAACAGGAGAGGAAGTTGTGGTAGGTATGCCTCTTGCCAGCAAGTTTTATGCAGAAGGGAAAATTGAAGCGACTAGCGAATTGCTAAACGATGCTAAGGCATTAGGGTGCGAAGAACTTTTCACAAAACGTAAAAAGACTAACTCATGATTATTGACGGTTCATATTTCACTGGAATGTTGAGTCTTGGCATCATTTGGGATATAGATTCAGATTCTCCGACTCGTATTGCGGAGAGGGATAACTTACAATCATATATAGACCGATATGAAAGACAATATCTTCAGCTTGTTCTGGGTGAGGATATGAGCCGTCAATTCTGGGATTACCTTTCTTCTCATTCCGCCGAAGATAAAATCGAAAAATGGGATACCCTTAAAGAGAAGCTTTCTGAAAAGGGGTATAGTCCGCTTGCTAACTATGTATATTTTCATTATGTTAGAAGATGTGGAGTAAAGCAGACTCCGACAGGGACCGTATATGGTTCAACGGAGGATCGCGCTAATCCGAATAATCTCCTTGTGTCAGCATGGAATGACATGGTAGAGATGAATGAGTCTTTATTCCGTTATCTGTGTGGTAATAAAGGTTATGATGGTTTTGAGTTTGATAAGAGTATGTTGGAAGAAATAAACACAATGGGTATATGAAGTCAATCAATAATATATTCAGAGATATAGTCTCTTCCACATCCGGGATTTATGGCAAAAATATTTCCTATATGTTTGGTGATTGGGACTATATTGCCGGTATACTTACCGAATGGGCTGAATCGCCTAAAATGAGTAAATTAAGATTTCCGATTATCTGTCTTTATTCTCCATATACCGAGGATCGTACAGGAAGGGATCGTACAACGACTCTTGAACTGGCTATCATGGTAGACACCTTAAAGGATTATACGAATGAAGAACGGGAAAAGGTCTCCTTCGAAGGGGCGCTTCGTCCTATTTATGATGCGTTTATTAAAAGTATCGATAAGTCTCCTGACCTGGTGCATGAGTATAATAATAGCATTCCTCATTACTACGAAGAGAATTACCGCTACGGAAGAAAAGGGGTAGAGGCTAATGGTAAACCATTCAGAGATTTTATTGATGTAATAGAAATAAAAGATTTAAGAATAACAATCAAAAATATTAAATGTTATGGCGACAGAATTTAGAGAATGCGCCGGTGTTGCTCAGTTTAATACCGGTACTTCAAAATGTATACTTGATCCGGGAAAGGTAAAAGCCATCATCTTGGCAATGCACGGATATAAACTTCCTAAGAATGTAACCGCTGAGGCGTTGCAGGCTGCGTGTCACGATGACAGACCGGCTCGTATTTTTCCGATCAAGACAATTGTCGAATACGCTCCGTCTGGTGGAGAGGCCAACAAAGGTGCTACAGGATATGGGCCTAACAAGGTTACATCCTACTCGGCGAAAGATGACGTATGGACGCTGGAGGATTTCGATTCAAGTCTAAAGGCTAATATCATGGCCGCAAAAGGAGTTGCTTTTGATGCCTATTTCGTGGACGAGAATAACGTTGTGTACGGAATGAATGATGGCACCGAGGAGCTGGCGGGAATTCCCTTGTCCGGAGTTTATCCGGGCGGTCAGGACTGGGATTCTTCCGGAACGGAGGCAAACCTGACTATCGGTACAATGTTCAAGGACTATGAAAAGTACGTGAAGAACGCCGATTACCGGGTATATAAGTTTGACGTAGTAGAAGCTTTGATAGGGCTTGTTTATGTCGAATTGGTAAAAATAGATTCCGGAGAAAACAATTATAAGCTGAAAGAACATTTCGGTAATCTTGATGTCACATCTTTCTTTGGGCCGGCATTAAGCGAAGGTGCTTCTACTTGCTTTAATGGTGTAACTGCCGTTACTTATGCAAATGGTGTTCTTACGATAACTGCTTCAGGTGCGGTTTCCTTGAAATCTCCGAAGATTCTTCAGGAAAATGGTGTTGTCGGCATTGAACAGTGGGTAGAATGAAAGTAGAGGGAGTTAACTTTGTCGATGAAGAAGTTAAGAAAATGAAGAAAAAAGAATTCATCAATAAACATAAGACTTCTTTCTTTCTTGATAGAACAGAAACTGAAAGAGAAAATATCCTCTCTGATATATATGACAGGATTGTTGGTGTCAGATCTCCTTTAGGGGATATTTAAATTTTTTGTTCATAATTCGGGGAGGTGAAATGCCTCCCTTTTTATTCTATGGGTACAATAAAGGATTTAGTTGATGGTTTTGCGATCCTCGTGGATGGCTTCGACGGAATGCTCCGTAAAACGATGGAGGAGAGCCGCGGTGATGTGTATGACCTCGTCATTGATCAGTTGTATTCCGGTGTAAACGGAAGAGATAAGCCGCTTCGTCCTACCTATTTGTATGATCCGTGGTTCAAGGGTGATGAGGCTGGTGGATGGAAAAACAACGGCAGGGGCTATGCGATGTGGAAAAAAGAGGAGCATCCTCCTACGCCTTCTTTCCAAGGTTATCCTCCCAGGGATATTTATACACCTAACTTGATTATTACCGGTGAATTCTATAGTTCGATTCGCGTGAATGTTTCATCTGAGGGGTTGAAGATCGGGAGTGATACTACAATGGGTAAAGATATAGAGAGAAAATATGGAAGTATTATCTTCGGTCTCGGTCAAAGATCCAGAAGTTATTTTGTTGAGTACGTCCTAAGTCCTGCGTTAAAAGAATACTTCTCAAGATTTGGTGTATTATGAGTTGTTGGTGTCAAGGCAATAAACGGCTTGCTTCTATAGAGAAAATGCGGGAAATCGCAAGAAAAGCTGCTAAAATGGAACAATCTGTGTTTGTCCTAATAGAAAAGCCGGATGGTACATATTATTTTGTCAAAGATGGAGAGGATTATACCGGCACCTTTGTTGAGTACGTATATCCATAATGCGACAAAAAGAACAGTTTTTGCATCATGTAGTCAGAAAAATCACGGGGATTATACAAAAATAAGAGGAAATATAGAGCAAATATATGCTGTTACAAAAAATAAAATAATTGTTTGTCGAATAGCAAAAACTTATTATATTTGCAGTGCGATGCAGCTTGGGGGAGCGCAGATAAGATATTAAGTATTTCCATAGAGTTGGGAATATATGAACGGTGCCGAAAGATCCTCAAGCGTTCGGCGCTGTTTTTTTTGTATTCCCGTGTGTGAAAGGGCACACTGCGAAAATTGTATGAATGATATTCAGGTTTTCAATGATGACTTGGCATCAATCGCCTTAAAAGCAAAAGAAACAAACGAAGTCCATGTTTATGAGCATCCTTTATTTGGCAAGATTCGTATGTTTGTTCAAAACGGTAAGACTTGGTTTTGCGGAACAGACATTGCAACATCTTTAGGGTACTCTAATCCTCGTGATGCGATAGTAAGACACTGTAAGTCACAGGGCGTCGTGATTCACGACACCCCCACAAATAGCGGAGTCCAGCCAATGAAATTCATCAGCGAAGGTAACGTCTACCGTCTGACAGCAAAAAGCCAAATGCCGAAAGCCGATGAATTTGAAAGTTGGATATTTGATGATATTGTCCCTTCTGTGATGCAGACCGGAAGTTACTCCGTCAAGCCATCATTGCCTAAAACTTACCTTGAAGCTCTCAAAGAACTGGTTGTAGTTGTCGAAGAGAAAGAGCGTTTAGCATTAGAAAATACGACTATGAAACCCAAGGCGGATTATTTCGACAGGCTGGTAGATAGGAAGTTGCTGACTAATCTGCGCGATACGGCAAAAGAGTTAAAAATACCTCAAAATAAATTCATCTCTTTGCTGTTAGAGAACAAATATGTCTACCGTGATACAAAGCGTAGATTGAAGCCTTATGCTGATCATACTCCATCTTTGTTTGAATTAAAAGATTATGAACATAATGGACATACCGGAACGCAGTTGCTTATTACTCCAAAAGGGAAAGAGACATTTCGGTTGATGTTTAGCGCATAAGAATTGTACAAATTAAAATGGAGAAATAATTATGGGAAAATTTTCATTCTATGAGCTGTTGCATAAAATAGACGATGATAGTAATTTAGCGCGTTGTTTTAACGAAGCATTGAGAAAACTGGGTATTGTAAGGATGATTACATCTCCGTCTACATTTGAAAGAATGTCAGAGGATGCAGATCAACATTGTATTGATTTGTTTTATGAATCTTGTTTGTGGGAAATGTATTTGCATGGAGTCATATCAAAACTACATGGCTGGCAGGCTGCTATAGATAAATATTTAAAGGAATTTGAGGGCAGTTGGAAGTATTATGCCTCATATAAGCGAATAGAATCAATCAAAGAATACGGCGGGGAGGATGAGGATTATGACGACAATGGCAATATCCGGATAGTGAATCTTTCCAATAAAGATCTGGAACACTATACGATTATCGGTGATTTGATTCAGAATGACTGGCGGGATATTGTGCAAGAGACAAAGCCAGAGCACCTGGACGGGTTGCTAGCGGCCCTTCAGACTCAGGGTGAGATGTCTATAACTGATATTGTCGCAAAGATAACAGGTCAGGAGATTCCTGTGTACAGAGAAGATGAAAAAGGTAAGATGGTTGAAATGTCTTTTGCTGATAAAGCTCTTTTGAAAGTTTCTAATAAAAGTAATGCGGAAGAATTGGCTATTGTCATATTGTTTGCTTGTATTAGCATTCAGTCGATAATCGAAGAGTTGAAGTCTCTTGATAAATTCAAAGATAATAACGGAAGGCTTATGTCTGTCTACAGGGATGTAGGATGTCTATTATCTATGAATTTTAAAGAAATGAGGGTGGTTGATAGTTTTTCTCAGAAGAAGTAGGTTTAATTAATAAAAAGGGTAGCCACAAAGCTACCCTTCCCTGTCGATTGGCGTCAACTTCAGTGCCGGACCGAAATCCCCGACCTATTATGTATGATTAATCCCGACCTTTCTTTCATTTCTCATTCGCTGGCTATCGGACATACATATCCGGCACCACGAAGTTTTCAAATGATAGCTCTTACCGTTCCGATATACTGTCCGGTTATAAAACCGGTGCAACGGAAGGGTTTTCCCGCAATGAGTACATAGTTTTAGTTCTACTCCGTCTGTTATAACTCGGTTCCTGGGCTTTCGCTTCACTAAATTACAGGATGCACATTCCTTTTCGCCGTATCTTCGACAATAGGCTATAGACCGTTCGCCGCATTTGGCAAAATGAGTGCAATCTGGTCGGGGTGATGTTTGATGTATATTCATAATCGTATTTAATTTGCTTTAATTAACTCGCATCCGGTTTTCTCCTTTGCGCGTTCTAAAAATGTTTTTGTATTCTCGTTATCGACCACTACCCATATTCCTGTGCATCCTATTGTTCTAGGTTTCTGAAGCAATAGATCGCAAGGTTGTCCATGATATACCCACAGAAACGTAAGCTCTGATAGGTACATATTATCTATCTTGATGATATATTTAGCGGGTATATCCATATTTTTTATATTTAGGAGGATTCCTCCTCGGTGATACATTGCTAGTCGTAATAGATCATTTGGAGTGCTTAAGTGTTCTTCCTTTGGTGAAGTCGTATTCAATAACCTTTCCTGTTTGCTTAATTCTTCCGGAAATGGATTGATTACTCCTTAGGAGCTTGGCTATTTCGTTGCGAGTAACTCCGTATTCCATTAACATCTTAACTACTGTATTATATGCGCGGATGATTCCTGCATTCTCTAGCACGATATCAGAATTTCTCATAACCAAGCGATGTATTTCTTTTTTGCAATCTTCCATTTCATGCAATAGACTCATGATCTCAGTCCCCCTATTTCTTAGTTCTGTTGTGAGGTTGACATGGTCATTATATAAATGATCGTACTTTATTTTTAGGTCGTTGTAAGCCTTATCCGTAGTAAGTGATTTCATGTGTTTATCTTTTATAAAATAATGTTTCTCCATTTTTTCTGAATGTGTAGTAGCCAGCTATGAGGCTACCAAGTATTATAATGATCTCTAGCATGATATTATGTTTTAATAGTTATTACATACTGATTGATATATTGCCGAAGCTCTCGTTATTTCAACGGACTCTGTAGTTATTTCTATTGCAGTATATTCTTCATATTTGAATATAGTTGTGGCTGTCCGGCATTGAAACGGACTGCGATAAATGTGTAATGTGATTAGGCGGCTGGATTCATCTCACCTTTTATTTGCTTGATGGCTTTCTTCACATTCCAATCATTTTCGTATAGGGCAATGATGAATCGCCTGCCTCTCTGCGTCCAGACCGTATATGTGTTGGTGTGGGTGTTACCTCTTTCGCTCGTGAAAATGTTGGTCCTTACATCGTGCATTCCCCATCTGTCATACGGAGCTTTCAACAGCCATTGGTCGGACTGTTTGTATTGTATACCAAGCTCTTTCAGTTTGCTGTTGAGCTTTTCCGCATTCATCCCTATCTCCTTAGCTACCTGTGTAGTGGTCAGAGTGTTGACCGATTGTAGGTGGGTGTCGTAGTAGTTGACCTTAGGGGCGGCCTGCTTGATTTCCTTCTCTTGCAATTCGATGGTGGCTTGCTGTTGTTCTGCTTTTACTTCGAGTTGCTGCTTCTCCTGCGCCAGCCGTTGTTTTTCCTCTTCCGATGATACTAGGGCTTTCAGGGCTTCGAGGTAGGTTTGCGGAGTTTGAGGTTTGCGCTTCTCTAGTTCGAGCTGTTCCCAGCGATCAATAATCTTCTCACGGAGTACTGCGTCGTAGCCGGAGGCGAGGATCAGGCAACCTTTCTTGGTGAGTTCGAAGCAGGGAAGTTCTTTATATCCTCCTCTTGGCTGTGGTTGCTTGTAGGATGTCTCCACAAAATTGTGGTGTGATACTCCTTGTTTTAGTAAGTTCCTGATGTCTCGCAAGATAGCATCATGTCTTTTGCCTGTAAGTTCAGCTATTTCAAGCGAACTCATTCTATCCGTGTCGTGGATTAACGTCGTCATCAAACTACTATTATTTGTTTGATGATGATTGGATGTATTGTTAAGCATAAACAATAAAAAAAGAGGTATAACTACCTTTCCCACTGCTTAACACATACATCCGATGCTGTGGTTCCATTACAGTTCCACATGGGGGTATAGTAATACCTCAAATATTTTAAGTACAAGCATAAAAAATGCTCGCATGATTAATGCAAGCCTCGCTCGCATCGGATATTATATATGTTAAGCACCGCAAATATACAACCTTTATTTGAAATACAAAAAGAAAAAGCGGGAAATATTTGCGAAAATGTGAATTATAAGTTACCTTTGCGACATGAAAGTAAGAAACGTCATAGCATATAAGCACTATTTCATCGATTTTGTGAAGTCTCTTTCTGAAAAGATGCAGGATAAGGTGGTGAAAACCATACAATATGTCGAAACGCTTCAAATTGTTCCAGAAAAATACTTGAAGCATATTGAAGGTACAAGGGGGCTTTATGAAATCAGAGTGAAATTTTCAAGTGACATAATACGTGTCTTTTGCTTTTTTGACGGCGAAAAAATGGTTATCCTATTGAGTGGCTTTCAGAAAAAGACGCAAAAGACGCCCAAAAAAGAGATAGACCGAGCTGTTAGGCTCATGCAAGAATACTTTAATGAAAAGGAAAAAGAAAGGAAATGATATGGAAACTTACAATTTAGAGGATATAAAGGATAAGGTTTATGGAGAAATCGGTACTCCGCGCCGGGATAAGATTGAAGCCGAACTTTCCAACCTTCGTGTCGGGCTTCAGATACGCAATGCTCGTGAAGCAAGGAAAATGACCCAAAGCGAGCTTGCAGGAAAGATAGGAAAGGAGCGTTCTTTCATCTCTAAAGTTGAAAGGGAAGGGAGCAACCTTACTCTTTCCACGCTTTACGACATTGTGACTAAAGGGCTTGGGGGTAAATTGAACATAGAGGTACAATTTTAACCATGTTTTAGCTAAAACGGATTAAAGCAGTAGAGTAATTTGTCCGTTAGTTTGCTGTATACAGTTATTTAAACGCATAAATTATGAGAAAAATAGCATTTGTTCTGTTATTGTTTTCGTTCTTGTGTTCATGTGATAAAAATGAAGAATTAAAGCAAGATGAAAATTTAAGATTGAAATATAAGGGAGTAATCACTGTTAATAATGATAATAGCAGAAGGGTCGTTTTATCTTTTTATAAAGATATGACATATGATATATCAACAACGATTTCTCCTGTTTTTGGTAATGATGGCGACAAATATATGTCTGGTGCTTCCGGTGTCTATCGTGAAGAAGATGATAGAATTATATTGGAGGAATCTGCTCAAATTGGCATATGGGAAAAAGTCGGTAAATATGAATGGAAAACAGAAAATGAAAATACGATGGAGCTATCTAAATGGTTTCCTATAGAATATACCATGTCGGGAGATAATATCGAAAGCTTTTCTGATGATATAGGAATATCAGTGAAGGGGATTAAATATTAGTATGAAGAATGTATTATAATATTGAATTACACACAGATATGAAAAAAATAGTATTTCTTCCTTTGTTTATAGTTCTATCATTTCTTTTTTCCTCTTGTTCAAATGATGAAAATAGTCTATCTGGTACTGTATGGGCACCTATGGAGGATTTAGATGGATGTATTCAACGATACAAAGAGGCCCTTGAGGAATATTATGATAATATAAACCAGGGAAAGCCCAATGATGGGATACCATATCTACGTATTCCATATAATATTATTGTTAAATTTGAGGGTATTAATACATTAGTTATATATGGTCTTAAAACGGAAGATAAAAGCTATGAATTGAATTATGTCTCATCAGGTAAATATATTATAAATGATAATATAATAAAGGCTAATATTGTATTAGATAACATAGGAGAAATTGAAATTAACGCTAGGATAGAAGGAAATTTAATGAATTTTGAGTGGGGACAAGATGCTAATGCATATAAACTTTATAGGCAATAGATTTATTTTTGCCAATTTTGCTAATAGAATTTTAAAATGAAAGTAATATGGACGCATTAACAATGATTTTTTTAATGACTAGTGTCATAGGTTCTGCGCTAGTTATTTGGTCACATACCAAAAGTGGAAAAAAATGGCTGAAGGACTTGTAGAATATGGTAGCATTATATGGATTTTATGATAATGCTTTTTTCAGGTTGTTTGGTGGTAGCGGCTGGAATAGCAATTTGGCTAAACACCAAATCTGGCAAGAAATGGCTTGCTAACTTATGATATTGTAGGTAGGTGCTCGTAACACCTACCTTTTTTATTATGATCTATCACAAAATATCCGAATTAGAAAAAATAGTGGCTGAAATAAAAGAAAAATAGGCTTTATCAGTGAAAATTGTGTTATTTATTTGTTGAAATTATTTTTAAGGCATACCTTTGCCAAATAATTATAAAACATTTAAATACACACAGCAATGAAGAGGATTTTATTTTTATTATTAACGGTTACATTATCGGTTTCATTACAAGCACAAGTGATGAGGGCGGAAGAGCTTGAAAAGTATGCTAAAGAGAGATATGGAGAAAAGTGGACTGAGGCTGCTGAAAATTTGTCTAAAGAATTGGTTTTAGATAAAAATTTATCATTAACATACGAGCAAATTATAGACTGTGGTGACCAAACGAAAGAGCAGTTGTATGTTATTTTAAACCATTGGGTTACAGCATCTTTTAATGATGCTAATTCGGTTATAAAATTAAATGATAAAGAATTGGGGTCTATTATAGCTGAAGGGTATGTTGGTAACATTGCTGAACATATTGGTGGAATGAGTCGTTATAAAGTAAGTATGACCCCTATTATTAAAATAGATATCAAAGATAAAAAGATACGTGTAACATATACTCTTCAATATTACAATGTAGAGAAGGTTATAGGCGGTGGATTTATATCTGCTTTTTCTGATGGTTCTCAAAGACCACAATTGAATATTGAAAAATGGGGGCTTGAAACTTGTTATCCTTTCTCAAAAAAAGATCAGCATAAGGCGAAGCAGACATCATCAAAAGCTTTGGTTATGGCTCACGCTTATTCTAACGTAATTATGGATAAGATAGAAGAAGCTGTAAAACATGGTTTGATTGGAAATGAAAATGACGATTGGTAATCAGTTTTGTAGTCCACCTCCCTAACCAGTCTTCGCCCGCCGGAAGGTGGGCGTTTTTTTGTTTCTGAATACTTCCTTCTATCTTCTAGTTCCCCTTATTTCCTTTTAAAAGTGTTAAATAATACATTCAACAATAAATTTGTTACCCTTTTGTTTGTTTATCAGTAACGAATACGTTACTTTTGTTTTGAATTTAAAAGCTCATTGAAATTATGAAAGTATCAGAATTAGTAAGGATGCTAATGAAAGCCGGTTGTTTCATACATCGTCATGGAGCCAATCATGATATATGGTATAGTCCGATAACCAAACAGACTTTTCCAGTACCAAGACATGAGAGCCAAGAAATGAGAGACGGCACATTAAAGAGCATTAAGAAGATGGCGGGGATTTAATCCCTGCCGTTTACTTACTAAATTGAGAAAACATATTTCAATGGCTTTTAAATTTCAAATCAAAAACAAAGAGTTATGAAGATACTTGCTATTATTGAAAAAGGGACAGATGGTTTATACTCCATCTATTCAGATGATATGCTGCTTAATCATGGATTAGGCGGTTATGGTTCAAGCGTGGAAGAGGCAAAAGCTGACTTTATGGAAAGTATTAAAGAAGCAAAGGGAATGATAACAGAAGAAAGTATCCCCCTTCCTAATGAAATGGAATATATAGATGTAACTTTTAAGTACGATCTTCAATCTTTCTTTAATTACTTTGATTGGATTAATGTGAGCCAGTTTGCTAAAAAAGCTGGAATCAATGAGTCTAAAATGCGCCAATATAAAAACGGACTGGCATTTGCCGGGGAGTCAACAACAAAGAAGATTCTCGACACTATAAAGAATATCGGAGCAGAGTTACAATCTGCTACTTTATAAATTCAAAGCTTTTAAATTCAAAAGAGGAGCCGTGAACCAATAAAGGGACGCGGCTTTCTCGCATTACTTCACCTTTATTTTTACCAACATCTCTCTCTTATTCTTATTCATTCTAAATAGCTTGTAAATTTCCTCAAATCTTCCTATATTTGTGCGGAAACCGTGTCAAGTGGCCCGGTACTTAATTCGAACGTTATGGCAAATGAATTAAAAATCACGGATGTAGTCGATCAAAAAGCTTTTGATCAGTTGCGAAACTTTAAGGCGGAATTAAACGAGAATTATTCAATTTATAAGAAGCTTGCTTTAGAATTAGCCGGTGGAGTTAAAATCAATCCTAAAACATTCCAAGAATTATCTGACAAATCGATTCTTTATAATAAAACACTAAATGATCTTATTGTTACTCAGAATAGAATGGCTGCTATTCAGGAAAAATACAATAAGACTTTGGAGGATTATGGGAATAAGATAAATAAATTACTGACTCTTAATACCCTTCCTAAGCAATTTGACGATTTAGTTAAAGGGATAAATAAGATATCTAGCTCTCTAGATACGCTTTCTTCTAAATTTCAGAACACTTCTTCTGCTCAAAGTTCGGCATCTCAGGCAAATCAATCGTATACCCAATCTACTAATCAATTAAATCAGGCGATAGCGACTACTGAGATTAGGTATGCTGAAATTGTAGATAATATATTAGCTTATGATAATAATGTTACTAAATTGACGGCAGATACCATTCAGAACAAGATTAGAATAAAGGAATTAGGAGATGAACTCAAACGATTGGATAAGGAATATAAGAATGGGAATATCAGCTTAACTGATTATCTGAATAAATCTGCATTACTAAAGCAGCGTCAAACGGAGCTTTCGGAGCAAAACAAGCAGTATTCAAACTTAATGAGAAATCATGCTGCTGTTATTATTTCCGCATCTAGCAGCTACAACGAAATGAATGCTGCGGTATTGGCTCTTGAAAAACGGCTGAAATCTATGTCTAAAGATTCATTTTTAGGTTCTGAAGGGCAAAAGACATTGCAGCAAATACAGACGCTGAAGAATGAATTAAAAAGCATGGATGCCCAAATGGGAAATTATCAACGCAATGTTGGTAATTATGCTTCGCATTGGAATGGTTTAGGTATGTCTGTTCAACAAGTCGCAAGAGAACTTCCATCTCTTGCAGTTGGTTGGAATACGTTTTTCCTTGCAATATCTAATAATCTTCCGGTTTTAGCAGATGAGATTAAAAAGGCAAGAATAGAGTATCAGGCAACGCAAGATGCCGGGCAGAAAGGTATCCCTGTGTGGAAGCAGCTAATAAAATCAATCTTTAGTTGGCAAACAGCCTTAGTTGTAGGAATTACTTTGCTTTCTGTATATGGGAAGGATATAATGAATTGGGTGTCAAGTCTATTTAAAGCAGAAAAAGCTGTATTGGAATTGACAAGTGCAGAAAAAGATTTAGCTAACACTCGAAAAAATGGAATATCTAATAGCATAAAAGAAAGGGCGGAACTGGATTTATTATATAAAGCAACGCAAGATACTTCCCGCTCCATACATGAAAGAAATGAAGCTATTGACGAATTACAGAAAAGATATCCGTCATATTTTCAAAATATGAGTAATGAGGAGATATTGGCAGGTAAGGCTTCTGTTGCATATGGGGAACTAAAAAAAGCGATTGTTGCGTCTGCTATTGCCAGAGCTCAAGCAGACAAAATAGCCGAAAATTCAATGAAAATAGACGAAAAGAACAATGAAAGAATTGGATATTTGACAAAACAGGTTCAGGAACAAGAAAAACTAAACAAACTCTATGATGAAATACGAAGTATTCAAGGTGAAAATTTTGATTTTGCTATAACTACTAATTATAAAGGCGTACAAGATCAAATTAATTTGGTAGAATCCTATGGGAAAAAAGCAGCTGATACAGCTTTAGAAATTGATAGTTTAAGAAAATCAAATGAGAATTTGATGAATAAGATAGACGTTTCAGCTTATACGCATACTCCGGGAAAAGAAGATGATGAAAGCAAAAAAACAGCTGATGAACAAGCTAAATATCAAGAAGACATTGCTAAACGTCTTTCCGAAACCCGTATTTCTCTTATAGATGATGAGTATGAAAAAGAAAGGCAGACAGCTCAAAAGAAGTATGAAGAAAATATAGCATCCATCAAAGGTAATTCGGAAGAAGAAAATGAATTGAGAAAGAATTACGAACAGATACTTCAGGATGAATTGCTGGCGATAGATAAGAATTACTTGGATAAAAAAGATGAAGAAGAAAGAAAAAGGATTAAAAGCCTTGCGGAAGATAAGATGGATAGCGCAAAGAATGCATATGCCGATGAATCCATTAAGAGCTCGAGAAATATGCAAAGAGATATCCGCGAACAGGCTACATTATATGAACAAGGCATAATCACTAAAAAGGAATACGAAAAGAGAAAGGCCCAAATAACGCAAGATTATGCGATAATAGAGACTAAGCGTACTATGGCACTTCTGCAAGAATTGATTAATGTACAGGGCATATCAGATGAAGAAAGATTAAGATTGAAAGAAGCCCTTGCCGAAGAGGAAATAAAGCTTATAGAAAAGGTTAGAGATGCCCACACTAAAGCAAGGGATGAAGAAAATGAAAGTGATAAAAAATATTGGGCAGATATTCAATCATCAATAGATAACCTGAAGAATGTTAGTGATGACGCAGTTGATGGGCTAGGCACGCTGTTTGGAGGAATAACAGAGCTAATCCTGAAGATGGTAAAAGATGGTAAATTGGGATTAGAAGATCTTTTGGCTAGTGCAGCCGCTATATCTGAAGGACTATCAACTATGGTTATAGGCATGTACGATCGGCAAATAGAAAAAATCGAAGAGCAACAGGAAAAGAATGAAGAAGCCGCAGAGGAAGAAAAGGAGCGCATCGAGGACTTAGTGAATAGTGGAGTTATTTCTACGGAAGTAGGTGAGGCTCGGAAACGGGCCGCCGAACAAACGACAGCCGATAAAAATAAAGAACTGGAAAAGCAAAAAGCTGAAATCCAGCAAAAGCAGGCCAAATGGGATAAAGCTAATTCTATCATACAGGCAACAATTGCAACATCCTTGGCGGTAACTAAAGCGTTGCCGAATTTTGTTATTGCTGCTATAGTTGCCGCAATGGGAGCTGCTCAAATAGCCATGATCGCAGCCCAGCCCATCCCGAAATACGCAAAGGGAACAAAGGATAAATCTCACCCGGGAGGTTTGGCTATTGTCGGTGATGGTGGCAAGCGAGAGGTTATTCTTACAGATAACGGAGCTTATATCACCCCATCTGTTCCCACTTTGGTTGATATGCCTAAACATGCTGAGGTTATCCCGGATATAGTTGATTACAAAAAAATGGCTCTTCGCTCTGACGCAATGATGCTTGATAAGATGAGGCGTGACAAAGGAGATCCCGTCATTGTTAATGTAAATAATGACTATAAGAGTCTGGAGCGAAAAATGGACGTGACTAATCAAGGAATGTCAAACTTGAATAAGACATTGCGAAAAATGGCCCGTTCCGCAGAGTATCGCTATCTTGATAGTAGATTGTAAAGATTTAAAGTTGAACATTTATATATTTAATTCTTATGGAAAAAGTAATCTTAAAAGTCGAGTTGGAAAGAGACGATATATCGGCAATATTTCGTCTTTCTGGTGGAAAATTAACGGATGAATTGTGGGATAAAATGAAAGATACGGAATGTACGGTGGAAGATGAAGATCTGGAGGATCAGTCCGCGATGTTTAGGATAATGTTTAGTGCAATTGCTATAAAGAAATTATTGCAAGAGGATCGCTCTAAAATAACGGAAGATCAATCGGAACATAAACCTTTCAAAAAGCCATTTTCAACAATAATGGAGAAGCAGCAGCAACAGAGAGAAGAACTAAGGAGAATGAAAGAGGAAAGGGATAAGGGTATATAAAGATGAAAACATTTATAATAATATTGATAGGAATAATGTTAACCTATCTTACATGCGTGGGTATTTATAACGAATGGGACTTTATCTCAAGCGTGGGCCCAACAGAATTTGCAAAAAGAGCAGGTGCTGCATTGATACTTTTTCTTATATATAGCGCCTTCTCTTGGATTGTAATAACAGGAATAATTGAATCATAAATATGCTATACAATGATTTAGACAAAATTCCCCTAGACATCTTTATTGACGTCTTTTTAGGAGAAAAGAGAAAACTCATAATAGACGGCAATCATTCAGAGGAAGAACTGGAATCACAGTCCTCAATGCTCATATCTGAATATATCGAAATTGTAGGTGGATCTTCTGTTTCTGGTGAAATCTTGAAAAAGAGTAATCTGATCAATCTTCATATAAAAGTTGAATGTATGAGGATTGCGGAACTGATGGCAAATCGGGGAGAATGGGATGAAGTGGTTAATATCTTAAGATCCTTTGGATATCAGCTATTCCCGTCTGAACATGAAAAAATTAGAAAGCGGATATCGGCTATAATGTCGCAGAGTCGTTATCTGATAGAGAGCTATAACAGCAAAAAGACGGAAGAGCAATCTTTCAAAATGGATAAAAATTACTTTGCCAGGGAAAGAGTTATGGTCATGGCTCATTTTGGAATGCAGATCCGCAAGAATGAGATTACGGCAAAAGAATATGCCTTTATGGTTAAGCGTATGTGTGACGATGTAAAATCAATAAAACGCAAGTAGCTATGTACTTTAGATGTCAGATTTTAATAAATGGAATATCCTACGAAGCAACGGATGATCTCAAGAACTGGGATGATTTTGAACTTGCTTATAAAAGAAGTGATTATGACGGAGTACTTCGTTCTTTTAGCACTAAATTTGAGTTTGTAAACCGGTCTTATAATTTGTTGAAGGAAGAATATTCAAAGAATTACCTTTCTTCCAGTGCCGGTATAGCTTTTTATAAAAGAAACAATAGCTGGAACTGGGATAAGGTATTTCAGTGCGCCTTAGATTTTTCCTCTTATTCGGATGATGGATATACAATCTCTATTAACGCAATTGATGATACGCTGGCCGCTATTATTAAAGCTAAGAGAAATATTCAGTATGAGTATCTGGTGTCTGAATTAAAACCTCAATCTCTTTATTATGACGGTCTGAAATTCCAGTATGAAGCTAAATACGTGTCAGGAGGAACAACTGTAGAAGATGATGCTAACCTTCAGTATATCCAATTCCACGGAGCGCTGCAGGCGGAAGGAGGTACGCGACCGGCTACAGTGAGTTTTCCTGTATACATATTGGATAATAGTGAGTTACCGAAACGAGACTCTCCTCTAGTATTCACAGATGAGTCATTCACGACTGACGGAAGTGTTCAAATTTTTGCTGAAGCTCTTTCTAATATCGATATTACGCTAAAATTATCATTTTCTTTTTATGTCACTGCAGATAACGCACATGGTACTGCCTATGCAGATGTAGTGTTGTTTGTGAAAAGAGCAAATGGGGATCTTGCTCGGTTTGGGGTATGGAGGCATATTGCGGGGAATATTCCAACTATTGTTAGTGAGTTAATAAACATATCCCTTAATTCCGGTGATTCCATAGGAATGGATCTGCTCTTGTATAATTCTGCTACACCTATAACAATGACATGGACTACTTATCTGAGAGGCTTCTCTTTATCTGTAAATTTCCAATCCCGTATCAATCCTGTCAATATAGATGTCCTTCTTTTGACCACTGTTGCAGAAAAGCTCCTTGAAAGCATGACAGATAGCAGTGATTATAGCGTAGATATATACAATTATGTACCTGGTGGAATTACCCGGAGTCGACTCTCTTCGTGTTTTATAATGCCGGCAGAAAGTGCAAGAAATCTTCCTAATGCAAAGCTATACACTTCCTTCAAGAAATTTTGTGAGTTTATGGAGGCTGAGTTTGGCTATGTTCTGGTTATAGAAGGGAACAACGTTACTTTTATTCATAGATATGCATTGTTTGACAATTATGTCGTAAAAGACCTTTCAGATCAGATAAACGATTATGAATATAGCGTCAATTCCTCTCTTGTCAACACTTCCGTAAAAGTTGGATATGATAAGCAGGATTATGACAGTATCAATGGACGTGATGAGTTTCGGTTTACAAATGAATTCTCAACAGGATTAAAACTGACGGATAATACTCTTTCTTTTATCAGTCCTTACCGGGCGGACGCGTATGGAATAGAGTTTTTGGTTCAAAAACGGGGGGAAGATACCACCGATAATGATAGCGATAATGATGTTTTTATCGTAGGTTGTCAATATGCAACTTCGGCAGAGAATGGTAATCTGTTATTAGACCGTCCGTACAGCTCTAGTCAGTTGCTGGGTCTAATCAGCCCTGATACAATGTTTAACATAGAATATTCACCTCGTTTTATGCTGGAAGCAAATAAGGCATATATAGGCGCATGCACAAATATGCTTAAGTTTACTTCTTCTGATGGTAATAGTAATGTCTCAATTGCGGGAATAAAAGAAACCGATGATTTTCCTATAGATAATCGCTTGTTTACGGTAGGAGAAGTAGACGTTGAGACAAGTGAAGTGGATATTCCTTCAAATTTATCTGGATTAATCTCTCTTGATTATAATGGAGAGGCCGTACACGGGTATATTAAAGAGATGAAGATTAATGTCGGAAAGACCGAATCGGTAAGATACTCTCTAATTGTGAAAGAGATAAAAAGCTGATAAGTTATTGTAATTGTTATAATAATTAGTATATTTGCATTGCAGTGTCAAGTGGCACTTAACCCATAAAAGAACGAAAAGACCATATGATTAAAATCGGTGACATCTGTCCATTGTTCTTTTCTCCATTAAAGAACAAATTTCAGCAGGATATAGACTATATTCAGCGTTTTCATGCAAATGACAACATTCTAGTCCAGGTATTTTCGAATGATTCCAGCCATTCTGTTACGGCTTATTTACGCAATTTAGTATCAGGCAATCAAATACCCGTTTCTTTTTCTGAATATCAGGTGAATGATACGATAAAAATGTATTATTCCGCAATAACAGGACTTCATGATGCTGTATATGTACTTGAGGTAGCGGATGCTTCTGGCAATTTCTATGCTGTTAGCGAGCCCTTCTCAATCTGTTCTGATAGCTTCATTTTGGATGAGACATGTCTTATTAGATGCTCTCACAAAAATAATAATTCTCCTTTTGACAATATCTTCTGGCCTGGTGAAGATCAGTTGTTTTTTGAATTCAGAATAGAGGGAGGATTCAAACCGAACGGTTATTCTGCAAAAGTTGAGAATGAGCAATTTCGGAATCAAAAACAGGAAATTATAGAATTATATTCAATTCCATATGACACGTTTTCTTTGTCGTGCGGTAATTCCTCAGGTATTCCTTATTGGTTTGTCCAATTTATAAATAAATCCCTATGTCTTTCTGATTTTTATATAAATGACACGTCTTATGTTCGCTCTGGAAATTCGGTGCCTGAAGTAACTCAGGTATCGGAGGATAGTCAGATGTTTTGGGCTTCAGTCTTATTGGAGCAGAGGGAGAATAATCTTTCAGGTTTGGGTGGAATACCTGGAGGATCGTCGGCGATTAATCTCGTTGGATTTAATATAAACAATCCCAAGGAGGGGGAGATGTTACAGTATGATTCTTCCCAATTAGCTTTTGTAAATACTGATAAAATTGAAGTGTAATGAAGAAGAAGGTAACAAAAGAGTTATGGTATGGAAGTGAGATAGACAAGGATGGCAATCCGGTATATCCTCCGTTGGCACCTTCTGAAGCAAGGCATTTAGAAGGATTGAATCAAGGGGAAGTATATATACATAACAGAGATGAAGATCCTAAAATCATTATTGTAACTGATAAAGGAAACGTAAAAGAAATTGGCGGAGATGGTGAAGCACTAGAGAAAAAATATATACGAAAGGATCAACCGGATGGTACCGATTTCCTATTAAGTGCTAACGGTGGTCTTGTAGTGCGTGGCGGAGAATTGATAGAAGAAACAGAAGATTCGTTAATTGAAGAATTAGAATATGGCAATACTAAGTAACGGTAAGTTCTACGGATTTCTTTGTTCTGTGAAAGTGACAGGACGTAAGTTGTCGAACGGCGTAAAGGAATACGTCGAAGACTTCGTGTCCGGATTTGCCGGTCATGGATGGAAGCTGTGGGAGTATATCAAGGGTAAATGGAAACTGGAGATAGACAGTCTCGTTGTTCGCGAAACAATGGTCGTTTTTGAGCTTCTTATTCAGAAGATCCGCTCGGTGAAGGGTGCACTGGGTATCACTCAGGCATGCGGTCGTATAAAGACTGCCACGCTGGATGAGTCCGGACAAAACTGGCTGGTCACCATAGAGGATGAGATGTCTTTTGTCGCACACGATTTCATCCGGTGCCAGGATTGGACGAATGGTACCCTTAAAGGCTATTGGGTCGAGATAGCCGAAATACGCAAGATTGACGGTGTTGATACAATCGTCATACCTGTCAGTGAGTTCACCGGCGGTATAGGTTACACAGACGGCATGGAGGCTGTTGATCCGGCATTGTCGGGTATGACTACTCCGGCTGTCAGTGATGAGATTGTCCAGTTCGGTAACTCGAAGGATGTAAATCGTCAGAGTGCGATCTATCTGCATGCCGATGAAGGTGGACAGCCTGCAATCGATATTCTGTTTGGTATCAACAGCAAGAGTTTTGCCGGTTGTACGAAAATCCGTATGGGCGGTGATATTCCCGGAACAGACGGGCTTAAGGGTTTCTATTGCGAAAATGGTATGATCAAAGGTACAGACTCTAAAGGGCATGTCGTTTACTGTATCTATCCGGACGGTACTGCTGAGTTTGGAGACGGATCAGCCCGATTTGCTATAGATAGATCAGGTCACATAGCCGGAGGTGCTATTTCGTGGCATTGGGATGCATCGAAGAACAAATATGTGTGTTCGATGAAAGGAGTGGTTCTAACGTGGGATAATCTGGACGAGGAAGCAAAGGAAAATCTAAAGGGCGAACCGGGTAAAGATGGCCAGGACGGTACGAATGGTACTGACGGTAAAGACGGTACAAGCCTCATTTTTATGGGGGAATTCTCTTCTGCTCCAGCAAATCCTCAGAACGGATACTGGTATCGTAATACTACCGACAAGAAATGCTACGTATACCAGGATGGCGCATGGTATGTGATGACTGAGGATGGAAAGAATGGTCTTGACGGCGAAGGAAGTATTTCTGCTGATCTTGACGATGAAATGCAGTCTGTAGCTTGCTCTCTGGACGGTACAGTGGTATTTGGTTTGCCCATCACGACGACATTCTCTATGTTCTACGGAACAACCGAGCTTCCTCTTGATTCTCTATCTGTAGGCAGCATTACAGGCGTGACAGCAACGTCTGATCGTAGCACGGGGATAGTTAAGGTAACAGCTATTACTGCTGCGGTGGCTGATGTAATTCGTATACCCATAACGGGACGGGTAACATACAAAGGTTCTCAGTATGAACGTACCCTGCATTTATCGATAAACAAAGTGAAGCCGGGGGAAAATGGAGAGAATGGAACCGACGGAACAAATGGTCAGAACGCGGTCATTTACTCGCTTCAGCCATCGACCAATATCATAAAGAGAGATGCTGACGGGAACAGTGATATATCGAATATATCCTGCCGGGTGATGAAGACCGACGGAGCTTCTACTGTCGTATCCTCTTTACCGGTTGGCTACTCAATGGATTATATTATAGACTCAGGGAATGCGACTAGCTATACTCCGGATAAGCAAATATCCGTCTCCGGGATAACAGATAAGATACAGTTCCGGCTTTACAATGAAACATCGGGAGTAGTACTGATCGACCGCGAAACGATTGCTGTTGTCTCAGACGGGAAGAAGGGGCTTGACGGTATAAATGGTGAAGATGGTAAAGACGGGCTCAGTATTACGTGGAAAGGGGATTTATCAAGCGCTCCTGCCAATCCTCAAAAAAACTGGGCTTATCGCAATACCAGTAATGGTATCGTCTATATCTATAACGGCACCGCTTGGGAGTTGATGGTTGCGGACGGTCAGGACGGAACAGATGGTACTGACGGCACGGATGGCCTGAGTGTTTTCATTACATACCATGACAGCGAAGATGAACCATCCCGTCCGACCGGAAGCGGAACAAGCGGAGGATGGCACACTAACGCAACAAAAGATGTTGTCTGGATTTCTCAGAAGGTCGCTTCAAGCGCTTCTTCCGGCACATGGGGTGATCCTATACGATTCAAGGGATTACCGGGTAAATATACGGAGCTACGGTATAAGTATGCTTTCGGAAAGCCTGCTACGCCTACCGGTACAAATCCGGCAGGATGGTCCCTTTCTCCGGATCGGGAGGATATTACCTTCTCGTATTCGGGTAACTTTACAAAAGACGGTGATTACTATGTCTCTCCATCTCCTACATCTCATTCCTCGACATACAAGCAAAGGGTGTCATTTACGACAAGAAGAGCTAATCAGATGATACATATAGAGATTGATGTATCATCCGAGCAGAACTACGACAAGGGTATCGTAGAAGCCCTTGATACGTCCTATCGCATGGACAACGAACATGCCTGGGAGGGAAGTGGAGTAACCAATGCGGTGGTGGATATTGCAGTGCCTACAGCCGGTAGTCACTTTGTTGAGATTGTATATACGAAAGACGGCAGCACAAGCAGTAACGAGGACAGAGTCAAGTTCCGTATGCTCGATCCTACTACCTGTTGGTATTCCACCGCAGTGATTGATGGTAAAACAACTCCTTCCTGGAGCGAACCTGTCATATTCCCAACGGACTCCAAGACCGAGGAGCAGGTTTACCTGCTTGCAAAGTCTAAGCGTAATGTTATTGACCTCCCGACATCAAACGAATACGTTAACGAATACATTGGTGATGCTCCTGAATACAGTAGCTCAAAATTCTATTCGGCAGGTAACATAGTAAAATACAATAATGTATACAAGGTAGCTATTCAGGCGCATTCGGGGATTGCTCCGACCAATGAAGCATACTGGGAAGATGTGCTATGGTGGGTGGATAATCCTCGTGGAGCATCGGAAACTTATCCTTATGAGTATACTTGTGAACGTACTCTACAGGATGGAAAGTGGGGAGAATATAAGAACTATCGTCTCTTTGGTCATTACGGGAAGGACGGCGAACCGGGTGCAGATGGCAAACCGGGAGAGGACGGAAAAGATGCGAATCTGCTTCCTTGGGTGGAACAATGGAATAATAATAAGACAGAGATTGACGGGGAGTATATCGTATCCCCAAAGATGTTTTCTGGGACGAAGGACAGCAGTGGAAAACTGACCGGTATTGCGTTAGGCAGGGATTGTATCACCATTGACGGAGAAAAACGCACAGGAATTTTCGCTTTGGTAAAAGATGAAGTTGTCTTTGAACTCGATCCGATAAATCAACAATATAAATTTAAAGGAACAATTGAGGCTGATAGCGGGAAAATAGGAGAATGGAATATAACAAGTACAGGGCTAGCTATTTCAGGGCAAAGTAATGCCAATATCTACCTCAACATAAACGGAGGCAAGTTCCTGCGGATAAATCCAACCGAGGCGTTGATGTATGTACGTAATGACGAGGGTAACGGTATATGGGTGACGACTTACGGAGGCGGTGATGCTCTGAAAGTGCTTTCCAATGGGTCGGGAAGCAAATATGGATACGCTATCGACAGTGCTGGTAATCATAGGTTTTATCAGCGTGACGGTGATATTTGGAATGCGCCCGGAGTGCTTTGGGCGGCCTATATCAGAGGTAGCGATGGGTTTGTCATGAGGTCCTGGGGAGACGGATGCACTACCGGTTACGTAGGTCGTTCTGCGGCTGGTGACTATGTTATCAACCATAATCTGGGGAATGAGTATTTCCCTTTTGCAACAGCTGTCCATGGGGTGTGGTCAATTGCCTCGTTATCAAATATAGCTTCAGGGAGCTTTCATGTGCGTACCTTCCATAAGGATGGTAATTATGGTGATTCGGACTTTTTTGTAGCGATTATGGGACGAAACAGAGGTTAGTTTAACTGAAAAATAAAATTCATACTTATGAGAATAGACTTTAGAGAAATCGAAGTAACAGATATCGAAGGGAATAAGAGTACTGTCGATATCAGCAAGGCGCTTGGTAATGCGATGTATCAAAAAACGGCAGACTTGGGTGAACTGGAGTTGGCTCAGAACATCTATAAAAATGGCGAGGTAGAATTATCTCCGGAGCAGGTGGAATCTGTGAAAAAGTATACATCTACCTGCTTTGTGGCATACGTCCAGATGGCGGTGAATAAAATCTTATTAGAAGCATGCGAGCAAAAGGTACAATAATCAAGTTGGCAATCTCCATCGACCTCCCTTCGGGGCTGACGATGGATGATGTGGACTTCCAATGCCGCTTCTTTGTCTTCTCCGCCTCACAGGTGATAGAGAAGTCTAAGATGGTACGCATTAATGAGAACAGCTACAGCTGCTATGTTGACACAAAGATTATCGGATCGGGGGAAATCTGGCTGGAGACTACGGCTTACCTTCCTGACTCCGACCATGAAGGCGGAACAAGAGTAGAGGTAGATAAGATGAATACCGGTATAAAGACAGTGTAAAATGGGATGCATATCTGTACATATCGAGGCTGTCAAGGGCATTGGAAATGTCTCGGTCAAAGCGGATGAGATGAAGGTTTTCGCTTCGGCAACGGGCATGAAGGTGTCAATAGGAGTTGTCTGTGATGTTGGTAAGCAGGCTTATTTAAAGGTAGACCCTGAATATATATGGCTGATGCCTTCGAATAACTTTGAGGATAATGTCGATGTGTTGTCCAATGTGGTATGGCAGGCTGTGCAGGAAGAATGATATAGTTAATTGAATTGTTTTATTTAAATGTTGTATTATGGCAAAACCTAGTTGGTTAAAATTAAATCCGTCTACCGGATCAGGTAACGGAACTATTGCGAATAGCGCGGACGCTCATACTGGGCGTACAGCTCGTACTGGTACAGTAACGGTTACCGGTGTTGGTGTTTCCACTTCTTCAACTTATAAGGTGACTCAATCTCCGAAATCTGAGTTTGCTTCTTTTGATAACGGTTCGGAAATGTCTGCTCCCAAGACAGCGGGTACTGTGACCGTAGAGGGTAAAACAAACTCTTCGAAATTGACGTTTGCATGGGCGGGGAGTGTAGTTGATGTTACCTTGCCTGCAAAGTATAATGCCAATGGAACGCAGACTAACAATGCGGCTACTATTTCTGGTGATCCGGGAGCTACCGCAGAGTTTCCCTTTTCTATTGAATTGGAATTTCCTAAAAATGATACTATCGAAGAGGTCGTTAGAACCTTAAAGGTGACGGCCAATGGCGGACAAGCTGCTCAGATTGCTATCAAACAGGCTGCCGGTGATGCTACATTGTCTGTTTCTCCGGCTGAGATTACTATTCCTCAGAGTGGATCTGCTGTATCCGTTAATGTTACGTCTAACACTTCTTGGACTGCTGCGTAATGAGCATACAGATTCCTTGGAAAGAAGGAGAAGGCAACATCGTTATCACTCCCGGTTCCAATGGGACCGCAAGCGCATCAAGCGATGTTGCCAATGAAGGACTCGACAGGGAGCAGACTGTTGTGTTTAGGACAACTAATAGTGGAGCACAGGCATCTGTCTCCACTACCATCTCGCAAATAGGAAAGAGGCAGGCGTTTGCTGTTGCTGAAGGTCGTTTCTTACTGTCGGATGGAAGTACGTTTAATGTGATTAAAAAAGAGTTTGCATGAGTGATTATAATAGCGGATTTACAGGGGATAGAGTTGTAGAATTGCTGAACATGATTCCCAACTTGGCAAAGGCAGACTTGTCTAACGCTATGACTGTATCATTGGGCCAGAACGGATATGCTAAGTTTAACAATGGTTTATTAATACAATGGGGTTATAAGGCAGCAAGTTCTAGTGGTACTAATATTACTTATACATCAATTTCGTTTTATAATGCTGCATATGTTCCCGTTATTACTTATTATGAACCGGGCAACGGTATGAATATTGTCACAGGTCTTATTATAAATAAACAGACTAGTTATTTCACAATAAGGAGTAGATATGCAGTGGGAGATTCAAACGGTACCGGTGCAGGAGTCAATGATTTTTATTGGATAGCCGTTGGGCGTTGGAAATAAATAATATTATGGCAAAATATTGGAAAAAAGGATTCTACGATGAGCTGCAAAAAGGCTCAGTAGAGATAACGGAAGAATACTGGCAGGAGTTGCTGGACGGTCAGTCATCCGGAAAGGAAATAAGGGAGAACGAAAGCGGCTATCCCGTATTGGTTGATCATGAGTATACCCTTGATGAACTAAAAGAGATGAAGATAGCGGATATTAATGCTTATGACAAGTCAGACGCTGTGAATTCATTCACTCTCTCCGGAAAGAGAATGTGGCTTACCAAAGAGGACCGCGTAGGTCTTGTTAATTCAATCAATATTGAGAAGCAGGCCGGAAGACTGGATACCGTTTTATGGTTTGGTGCGGTAAAGTATACGATACCTGTTTCAAGTGCTCTCCTTATGCTGAACTCATTAGAGTTATACGCTCTTGATTGCTATAATGTGACGCAGCAGCATATTGCTGCAGTTCGGGAATTGCAGACGGGAGAGGAAGTCGAGTCTTACAACTACAAGACCGGTTATCCGAATAAACTAGAGTTTTCATTATAAACAGATAAAACTATGATTTTGACACTACTATCATTATTGGTTTTCGCATCTTATGTTGGTGTGATGATTTACAAGACAAAGGGTATCCCTTATTCTATTTCCGATACCTATTACATTCTGAGTAACAGGTATTGGTTCGGTATATGCATGATTCTCCCGTCTTTGTTGTTGCTTCCGGCCGCATTGGATGCAAGTACAGAAAACAGTCAGTTCCTGATCTTTCTTTCTGTAGTCGGAATGATTGTATTGGGAGTATCCCCGAATTTTAAAGGAGCACATAAGAAAGCTCATATAGCCGGCGCGGTGATGTCGCTTGTATTCTCCCAAATATGGGTAGGATGCAATTCGTGGTATTGGCTGCTGCTATGGGCTGCATTTCTGATCTACGCGATAACGTTTGTAGTCAAGAACTGGTCAGGAAACCTTATATGGGACCTGACGGCATGCAAGTCGATGTTCTGGATTGAGTTAATTTCATTGCTAACCGTTTACTTGACCTGTTTGCTATGAAGGAAGCTATAGTACATACAACTACAGGCGGATTTGCGGCAATCGCTACCGCATTTGTTTCCGAGTCATTGCAGAATATGATTCCGTGGCTGATTGTATCATGCGCGGTAATCCTTTGTGATCTTCTCTTCGGTGTCAGAAAAAGTATGCTAATGGGTGAAAAAGTCAGATTCTCTCGTGCAATTCGCGCTACTATGGGAAAGATGGTTACTTATTTTGCTTTTGTCTGCATGGTCTGCATGATCACTGTGGCAAGTCATAGCGGATATCCTATTGATGTGTATTCCTGCTTATTGGTATGCTTCATCGAAGGGTGTTCGATTGTCGGCAATATATTGAAACCAAAGGGGATCAATATAAATGTAATTGGAGCTTTGGGAGTCTTTGGAAAGAAGGTGTTCAAGGTTGACAAAGAAGATGTGAGAGACATAATTCAAGAAGAAAATCATGAGTTGGATCAAAGAAAGTAACCGTCCTAAGCACCTGCTTTACGCTATCCCGGCAGGTGTACTACTTACCATCTTGTTTGTCGCAGGATTGGCGGCAGGAATGGAATTCAAGGATAAACAATGGGGCGGCAAATGGGACTGGCTGGATATTGCTGCGACATTGATTGGAGGTCTTATCGGTCAGGTTATTCAGATATTGGTATTGATTTTAATTATATAGGAGGAAAGTATATGAAAAGAGAAGATATAGACTCAATCATCATTCACTGCTCGGCAACACGTGCCGGGCAAGACTTGCGAGCTAAGGATATTGACCGGATGCACCGGGCGCGTGGCTTTAATCAAATTGGCTATAACTTTGTAATTGATTTAGATGGTACCGTAGAAAACGGTCGGTCATTATCCATTGACGGAGCACATTGTAACACGAAAGGGTTTTCCGGTATTAGTTATAATAAACATAGTATCGGTATCTGCTACATCGGTGGTATGGACGCGAGTGGAAGACCGGCCGATACCCGTACTGTCGAGCAAAAAACAGCATTGCGCGAATTGATAGCGAAGCTCTGTAAAGAGTATCCTATCATCGAGCTGCTCGGTCATCGAGATGCTTCACCTGATCTGGATGGATCTGGTGAGGTGGAACCGGCAGAATTTATCAAGGCGTGTCCTTGTTTTGATGTGCGGGCAGAGTATCCGAATTTCTTACGAAATACAGTGATAACAGCAAAAAAATAGGAGGAATAATCATGAAAGAAACAACTATAACCTTTACGAAGGGTGAGAAGAATTATGTAAGCGATGCCGTTCAGGTAAATTCTGCGGAAGTAGGATTGCAGATTACATTTGAAAAAGGCGGTAAACTTTGGGTGTATATAAGCTATGACGGGCAGAATTACTCTCCACTGCCGAGTAGAGGCTATACAAAAGTGTTTGCTTGTCCGGTTGTCGGTTGTATCCCCGGACAGTATCTTAAAATCGAATGTGAAACGGAACCGGTAAAGGCTTCTATTTTTGAATCAGAAGAGTAATGAACGCAATAGGATTAAATCCAATTAAGCTTGATGCGATAGGGCTTGATCCTATTCGCATGAATGCGATACGCTTGGGAGTTCCGGTAGCTTCTTCCGGCTCCGGTCGTCCCTACATCGACCCCGAACTACTCAGCCATGTCAAGATGGCTATATCCACCTGGGGCAAGACTAACGACGACCCTGACCGGGCTGTTTTGAAGGACTTGACACCAAACGGGAACGACATGCGCCTGCTGAACTTCGGATTTGCGGAGGGCAGTGGATATGGATTACCGGGAACCGACTTCGAAGGCTGGCTATGTACAGACGGAGTAGACGACATGATCGAGTCTGTCAAGCCTGTATCTGAGATGTTGGAGGGCAGTAATGAGATTACCGTGGTGAGTATTATCCATCAGATATCACAGATTCCCGGAAGTGTAAGTGGTAAAGGGCTAAACAATCAAATTAGTTATTATGATTCCCCTACTACTAGAGGTTATCTTAGAAATAACGTCAAAGATGTTGGGAAAACAGGTATATATGGTTATACTTTTAACGGTACGGCTCACTCGGTCATAAACAACATACTGGGAGATAAGGGCGATTATATTGCCGTTAGAAATAACGAGGGTATTGCTCTTAACGGAGTATTTTCGGTCTGTGGTTATAAGAACTATTACGGAGAGTTAAAAGAGTTATCTAGCATTGCCTACGCAGGAGGCTTCATCGCCAACAAAGTCCTGACCACCGACGAAATCAATCAGATCATCTCCTATTTCAACTTGGACCGTCCAGGACAGATCATCAAGCCTCAGTTATACTACAACATCAAGAAGCAAGGTATCACTAACGATAACCATGCAGAGTTCAACGATCAGTTGATTGACTTTGTAGGTGGTCACAACATTCAGCTAAACAATATCGGCTGGGAAGGGGAAAGTGGAATAATTGATGGTGCGTTATATCTCGACGGCATCGACGACTTCGGCAAGGTAACCGGTCTCCCTGTTGTGAAGGACTATACGGTAGTGGCGGATAGGGAAATATTGATAAGTAATGAAGGTGATGTTGCATCAAAGGGTTACTCTGTTAATCAGGGATCTTTTATTTTTGAATCAGCGGCTGGTGGATCATCTTTTGGATACTATAATGGATTAAGTATTAATAAAGATCAGGGAATATCTTACCAATCAAAGTACATCTATAACGGAAAAGGTATTAATGCTGGTACTGGTGTTGATGGCGACACTATGTGGTTAGGAACAATTAGAGATGGCGATCCTAGATTCTCCAAATTAGCTCTTTGGTCTCTCATGCTCTTCCCTTACAGCCTCTCCGAGTTCCTGTTGGAGAGACAACTGAGGAAGTATAAGGCAGGCACTCTTTATCCGGACATGGTTGAGTTCAGACCGATTATAAAGAGTAACATCCCTTACTCTTCAATCTCCTACTCAGTTAATCCGGGAGAGTATGTAACAGAAGGTAGCACGGTAACTATCGCCATAACCTTGTCAAATGCGTCTGATAAACTGATAGGCGTATCATCTAACGCCATCAGCGACATATCCATATCTGGGGATAACGGTGTCTATGAAGTAACCGGAAAGGTCGCCAAATCTCCTCAGAAGATCAGCATAGTTATCTCCAGCTACTTGACAATGTTAGGTAACGATACTTTAATTTCAAATGAAACATTAATTAAAAACGAATAATATGGAAAAGATATTTGACATAGCAAAAGACTCCGAGCAAAAATGGGGAGTCATTGCGCAAGGGATAGATGGGAATTTTGAGGAAATAGAGACTAAGATGACAGATATTCCGATATCTTCCGTTAAAGAAATAAAAGAATACTCTCATGATGACACACAAAAAGGGTATTATTATGCTTTAACACAAGGTGTAGGAGGAATAGCACCGTTGGAACCAGTGTTATTTTCGGATAGTGGCTCTCAATGGGAATGTATGAAGCTGCCGGTCTTTGCGGGCAACATATGCACTATTGCTACTCAAGGTGGAAATAATGGTAGAGCTTATGCCATTACGGACGAGTCTCTAAAGATTATAGAAGTGGCTGATGCTAACGTTAATACGTTGAATGAACCTAAAGTTATCACTATCAATGAAAATGGATATTTATATATAAACAATATAGTCGTTAGTGAACCTAAATTTAAAGTGAAAATAACTACCGGATTAGATATAAAAATAGATAAGCTGGTAGAACAATCAGAATTAATAAAAGAGAAAACTGAAGAGCTTGATAGAAGAGTAATATCTCCTAGATACAGAAATAATCCGTATCCTAAGAATGTCCAAAATCTGAAGATATTGTCAATAGGAAATTCTTATACAGACGATCCTACTGCATATTTAGGAGATATTGTGGAGAAGTCAGGAGCGGATCTTTCAAAATTATGCCTCTATATAGCCGTTATGAGCAGGGCTTCTTTTGAGACTTGGGTTGATAAATATAAATCCAACGAGACGGTCACAATATCCAGAAGAGTGGGGACTTATGATATTGGTAAAACATCCGGCACATTAAAAGAATTACTTGCACAAGACTGGGATATAATCACAATACAGCAGGTCTCTACTTTGGCTAACCAATATGACAAATGGGAACCATCGTTAAAAGAGTATATGGAAATATTAAGACGTAACTGCACTAATCAGAATGTGTGTATAGGTTTCCAGTTGATACATGCCTATTGGACTGGTTATGGTGGTGCTCCTGTTGGTATTGCTAGATACAATGAGATAGTTAGTAGCGTCAAACGTCTTGTTCAAGAGGTAGGGATAGACTTAATTATTCCGACTGGGACAACAATTCAAAATGCACGGAATACATCATTGCAGACGGAGCATGATATAACAAGGGACGGTTCGCATTTGTCATATGGGGTAGGCAGGTATTTATCTGCTTGCACTTGGTTTCAAGTATTGTTTTCTCCCTTTGTAAATAAATCTATTATGGGAAATACATCAATACATGTAGTGACAGAGGAGGAAAGAACCGCAGGTGATAATAAATATGGGGCAGTAGATGTCACGGAAGAAAATAGACAACTTTGCCAAGAATGTGCTTTTTTAGCCACTTTAGATATGTATAATGTAACTGATATTAGTGAGTAACATAACGAATTAAACAGTAAAGCGTATGAAATACATTGTATTCCCATCAGAGAAACTGGACGAGATACCGCAAGAGATGCTCGACGAACTGCACCTGACCCCACGAAAGAGCGTTGACGGTATTCAGGTAATCATGAAGATAGTTCATTACGAAGCTCTTTTCCCGTCTATTACGACCTTGCCATTATTGGATGAAGAAGAAAAAACGGAAAATCCGATTTATCCTTATCCTACCTACGAAGGCGAAGAGTTGAGTGTGTTGTTGTCGGGTCCGGATTGGACGAGTAAGGATACGCTATGAGAGCTTTCTTTTATACCATTTTGCTGACGCTGGCAACATGTTTCACAAGCTGCCGGAGCATCAAGTATGTTCCGGTAGAGACTGTGAGAATAGAATATAAGACCCGTGACAGCATCCGGTTCGACAGTATATACCAACGTGACAGTGTGTTCCTTCTTATAAAAGGGGATACCGTCTACAAAGAGAGGTACAAATACCTATACCGGTATCTGACAATCAACAACACGGATACGGTCATCAAGACTGATTCAATCCAGGTCCCTTACCCGGTAGAGAAGGAGCTGTCTAGATGGCAGAAGATAAAGCTGGAACTAGGCGGCTGGGCATTCGGAACAGCATTGGCACTTTTGTTCATAATAATAGGAAATATAGTCTATAACCGAAAAGTCAAGAAAGGAGGTTAAAATGAAACATTGATTATTTATCAAATCGAGGAACATCTCGAAATGATTATTAAGCACTAAGTTTCCGGTAAAGTAGAAGGCCGGTTATCATAACAAATGTAACTCTTTTGGGGGATAGAGTAAAAAAGAACCCCCAACACTGAAAGTTGACGCCAATCGAACTTTTTAGCATACCAAAAGCATACATAGGTAGTGTCGGGGGTATAATATCCTTAACATTCCTATATATGCTTTTGTTTATTTGGTACTGAGTACGATTGGCAAAGGCAAAAGTACAACAAAAAATTAAATTACTATGTGTAAGTCAGAGATTTTTGCCGAGATTCTAAATATTGTTGGAAAAGAAACTGAAGTTTCTACTGAATTGATCCTTTCATCAAGTAAAGTTACTGAAGTTGTTGACGCCCGTTCTATTGTAGTATTCTTCCTTACTGAATACGGGCTATATCCTGAACAAATAGCGACTTTGCTTCACAAGACATCCGCTAGTATCCGTTATCTTATATCTACTTTTGAAAGCCGTAAACTGGCAAACAAAATGATTGCAATATATCTGCAAAATATTCGCAAATCGCTTGAAAATGAGCTCTGATTTACCGTATTTCTATTATATACTTTTGTGATGCGGTTAATATTGACCGTGTTATAATTGTATATCAATATGAGTGAAACAAAGACTTACGTTTTCCCGGAGTCAGGCGGGAACGGTGGCGGTAGTGGAATGATGGCCATGCTGGCTCCTCTATTGCAGCAGAAAGGAATTGATCCGAACTTGTTGGTAGCTATGAATGGCAAGAACAACAATAGCGGCTTCGGTGGGGAAGGATCATGGTTTATATGGGTGATTTTTTTGTTTTTCCTTATGGGATGGGGAAACAATGGAAATGGATGGGGAAACAATGGCGGCGGCAACAACGCAGGCGGAATCCCTAATCTTATCAACAACGATGCAGGAAGGGAGTTGCTTATGAGTGCTATTCAGGGAAATGGTCAGGCTATCAATACGCTGGCTACCAATTTGAATTGCTCTGTAGGGCAAATTCAACAGTCTATCAACAGCGTCATGACGCAGATTCAGGGAGTAGGCAACCAAATCGGGATGTCTTCACAGCAGATTATCAACTCCGTGCAAGCTGGTAACTGTCAAATAGCACAAGCAATCGCAGACTGTTGCTGCAAGACGCAGAATGCTATTACTACGCAAGGCTATGAAAGTCAGTTGGCTATCTGCAACCAGACTAATACCTTGGTGAACACGGCCAACCAGAACACCCTGTCATTACGTGACGGAGCAACCGCAAATACAAATGCTATTTTGGGGAAACTGGATGCAATGCAGAATCAGGCCTTACTGGACAAGATCGATGCGCTTCGTGAGGCTAAATCAGCTTTGCAAACTCAGTTATCACAGGAACATCAAACATCGACATTCGGGCAAATGATTGGTCAGGCAACAGCTCCTCTGGGTGCTGCTTTAGGTGATCTCAGTTCGCGCCTGGCAAAAATCGAGTGTAAACAACCAGAGACTGTTACTGTTCCTTACAGTCCTATTGCGGCAGTTCCCAACTGTGTAGCATACCAATACGGCTTGTATGGTGGTTTCAATCCTTACGCTGCCGGTAATGGCTTTTGGGGTTAATAGAGGAAGGAGGCTATTATGGCAGTATATCCTTTCCAATTTGTAAACCGTAGGGGTTCTGCGGCTATATCAACCTCGGGAGTAACGGTCAATACTGCTAATGTGGTGTTTTCCTTTCCCAACCACGCCTTTGTTAACGCATGGTATAGAGGGACAATATACATCGACATTGCCCAAGCGGTACCTACCGGAACAACCGGCACGCTTCCTGTCCTGTTTGAGACCAATGGAGCTACCCAGGCGGTCACTAAATATAATGGAGAAGCTCTGACTGCGGCAGACATTCCCGGTACTGGTGTGTATGAGTTCTGGTTTGACCGTGCTACCAACACGTTGCAGATTATGACCGGAATAGTTTAAAAACAACAATGGGCGGGAGCAATCCCGCTCCTTAAAGAGTTAATTAATTATGCCTTTTCAGAATTTAAGAACAAACAGCGAGTTCTTTGTCCTTCATAGGGACGGTACTCCATATATAGAAGTAGGATCTGTAGCCGGGGTTTCCAATCCTGTGCCGGAGTTTATGCAACAACCTCTTCCCTATGGGCAGCCCCCGAGAATGGTGGTTGATATAACAATCAAGGTCGGGGAGCAGACGGTGACTTTCCAAAAGATACCGGCAATGTCTGACATTGCTGATGCAAACTTTCCCGGAGGTGGGAATATGGTAATATCCGGCTCAAGGGAATCGATGAATGCGGAAGTTGCCGCCATGCGCAACCGCTCTTCGGAGATATTGGGCAGTGTTGATCATCATCGTTCCGTCATAGAGTCATGCGACAAGATGCTTCAGGTCCTTAATCCTGAATTTGCAGAACGCCAGCGTCAGGAAGCGGAAAATAAAGCGCTTCGGCAAGAACTTAGCGAATTGAAGGCTATGATGGCTGATTTCTTCAAGTCTTCTGAAAAGACATCTGGTAGTAACAATTCTAAAAAACAATAGTATGATGATGATTGAGATTTCCGAGAGCAAGGTCGAGAAAATGTCCGACTACGCTGAAAAGATGCTTAAATACGGTGGTAAGCTGATGCAATGCATCGAAGAATTATCCGGTGGTGAAAGCATGGGAAGACGTGAACGTTATTATGACGATGACGACGACCGCTATGACGAGATGGGTGAACGTGGTGATTATGGTGGCGGTTCCGGTCGTGGCGGCTATGGCGAAAGACGCGGTGTACGTGGTACAGGACGCTATTCCCGTTATCGTTAATGTTTAATTAGGGGGTGGATCATTTCTACTCCCTATAACTTTATTTAATCATGAGGAGAGAACCTTTGGATATAAGAGATAGAAGACCGGAAGAAATGGAAGCTTACTTGTCTAACTTCGGTTGGCATTTCAATAAGAAAATGTGCGAGTTTGCAGTGTCGCTCATGAAAAAGCTTAATCCTTCTACCGGTAAAAAAGAGCGGATTGAACCGATATCGAAAGAGAAAGTAGATGAGTTGCTTACTCGCTATGGCATAAAGCTTGAAAATAATGCGCTATATGATTATGTTTATGTAGCCAACATGGGTAAGGCAGATTATCTGAAGTCATCTATTCCCGACGAAGCGCATTTGGCTCTTTATATAAAGGATACAATTGATGACCCTGATGCTCCTGACGGGGCAACGATGAGAAGATGGTATGCGACAATGATTGCTTCCGGAGAACCTATTGAGTGGGACGAAATGCTTTGATAAATGATACGACAACGGTTCGCATTACCCAAGTATGAATGGAGCTGCATGGTATATTATGCAGTAGATACATATTATACAGAGGAAATACTGGATAATATGCATTCCATCGGCTGCGACGGTGATATGCTTCGTACTGCGTATGAGAATATTAGCTCCGGCAATTTGAATACCGGAGTTACTTATTCCAACTTCGGCACCCGGGAAACAGTAATGGTCATTGCCCTTACTTCGTCCCCAAAGGAATTTGCCAAGTCCTGGCGTCATGAATGCGGGCACATGGCTACTCATATTTGCCAGGCGTTCGGCATTGATCCATATGGAGAAGAAATTCAGTATATTGGTGATGATATCATTGAAAAGACATGGGAATACGTGAAGTCATTACTGTGTGAGTGTAATTGCTGTAAAAGTAAAGTTGAACATTTGATAAATAAATAATTATGAATTCAAAATTAGATTTAAGACTGGAATCTGCTAAGTTGGCAGTTATGGTAGATGGTATTACTCCTGAAAATGTTATATCCTTATCTAAGGAAATTGAGAAATACGTGATGGGGGAAGCTGATCTGCCTGAAGCTTATGATCCAAGCGAAATGTTGAAAAATAGCATGGAAATGTTGAACAAACGATTTATTGAGGACTATGATAAAAACAAAGAACTGCAAGCAAAAGCGGATGAAGTTTCTACAAGAACGGGTGGGGACGCATAATGATTTTCCTTGGTTTCCTGTTATGATATTAATGTTTATGATAAGATGATGAAAAAACAACAAATTAATAAAGCGTTAAAGAGTGATACTCCTATTAATAGTCTGTATTCTCTTATCCCTAACAACAAGATGCAGGCTTTCAAAAAGTTTGCCTCCCGATTTGGATTTACTGAAGAACGAATAAAAACAGTACTCGAAAATGAGAAACGATAAGCTGGACATATTGCTTGAGCAGGCCGACGACCGGTATCACTCGGATTTCTGCCGGCTCCTGCTGGTGATGCTATGGAACGCCTAGAAAGGTGGTTGTATTGGCTGATTCCCTTTGTGATTATTGCAAGGGTTGTATCTCTGTGTTTGTCCCTGGTTATGTAACCGGGGATTTTTTATATCCAAATGTTAAAGTTTGATATAATCGAAACTTTTCAGCCTTAAAAGTTTGGTATTACAAAAAACTATTCGTATCTTTGTAACATCAAAATAAGAAACAAAGTATTAACAACTAAAAAATAAAAGCCATGACAGCAGAGGAAGTAAATACGGTATTAGGTAGCAATAGAGAAATGGTTATCTCTTTTTTCAACGAGAATGTGAAAGTTGATAACTTTTATACCTTAAGATGGTTTATGATAAGAGTTTTAAACGAAGCTACCCTGTCTTGGGCTAGAAGAAAAAACATCGGAGAAAAAGAAATACAGTCAGTGCTGAGCAGAGTAATGCGTAATTATCCTCAAATCTCTAAAGGTTATGTAAGTAACTATGCAAAAGCTGTAAATTACTTTGGAAAAGAAAAAGCAAATCAAATTCTTAATGCTAAATAATTATTAATCAATAAACTATAAAGTCATGAACAATAACAGTCTAAGAAGTCCTAAGCACAAATTTTTAGCACAAATTAATTTTGACGTACCTTTGGAGGGTGTAGGTAGTGTAATCACAGTAACTGATAACGATTTTGGTAATCTCAAGCATCTGATAGCTCAGCTCGCACAAGGTTGCCCGGCACACGTAACAATCAGAGAAAATAAGGCGGTATATCCGTCATTTGACTGGAATATGGTAGATGAATATAATTTAAATAAATAAACAATCATGAAAACAATCATAGAAAAAACAGTAGAAGGCTTTGAGAACGCGATAATCAGTGAGAATGAAGAAAGCTGGTTTGTTGACCTCCGTACAGGTTTGGGAGAGGCTGAATATCCTAAATGTGACTTTACTTTAGAGCAGGCTATTGAGGACCAAATTAACTGGAAAATGGAATGATACGGGAAACAGTCAAAGAAGCAATGAAACTCCGCAATGTCAAATCAAAGGATCTTGCGGAGCATGTAGAAGTAACAAAGAGTACCATGTCTTTGTTTCTTAATGGAAAAACGAACTTAGGACAAGAGAAGATTGAAAAGATTCTGGACTTTTTGGATATAAAGCTAGTAATAACTAAATAATATGGCGGAAGAAAACAAATACGATCAAGAATCGATCAGAGAGCTGCTCTCATGGGCGCAGAATACATTAAATAACAAGACCTACCCGGAAGGAGAGTTGGTCCTGGACAAATGCATCAAAGTAATAGACTGCAAAAGTCATATAGAGGCAATGATCCAAATGATCTCTAAGAACTGGGAGAATCCGACGTTTTACCCTACCATTGAGATGTTCCGGAAATTTAGAGAGAAATTGGAAGAAGTAGCCAAATAAGCAAATAATTAGAGGAGTGTATTGCAAATAAATTGCAAATAACTAAGCATTCGATCATAAACACCTATATATAAGCGTGTTAATTGATTAAAAATACAGCTTCCCAAGCTAAGGGTCACGAGTTCGAGTCTCGCTTACCGCTCCACTGAAATTCAAGCAGTTACAAATAGTGTAGCTGCTTTTTTTATGTACTTTTTCTTTTTTAAACCCCGTTTTTGAGTATTTTCAGTGGATATTTATCATATTTCCAGTCACAAAATTACATAATCATTTGTATATGCACGAATAATTAGAGGAATATCTGTATAGTCCAATACTATTTTTTTGTACTTTTGAGCACTATAGGCCAAGAATTTACGTAAACACACAACAACAATGAAGTATAAATCTTATCTGATAGCGATTTTATGGGGAATCCAATTCTGTTTTACCCTGCCTGTTTCAGCCCAAAACACCATCCAACAGCAAAAAGACTCTTTGCGCCGGGCTATCGAACAATCCGACGGAACTGACAAACTGAGGTCGTACAACAGACTATACTATTTATATATGTCTGAAATAGCCGATGACCGGAAAATGGATACACTGCTGACCCTGTTCGGGCAGACGGAAGCCGAGGCCATCAGACAGGGAAACGTAAAAATGCAAGGGATGGTGTATGGAAACACCATCATCTCTCATATAAATAGGAATGAATACGACAAGATCATTCAAAAAGCACCCGGTTATCTTGATTTCTATATCCTGCATGAACAATGGAAACTCTATTACCAGATACACATGCAACTTATCACTGCCTATAACTTGAAAGGAGATTATAAAAAAGCGGCGGAAGAAGCAAAACTAATGTTCGACCGTGCCAAAGCACGGAAGGATAAGGCGGGAATGGCAACAGCACTTTATGCCACTGCTATCACCTATAATGTTCAGGATAGATGGAAAGAGGAAGAAGATTGTTTCAGAGAATGCATCCGCTTATTATGGGAAGTTTCGGGATACGACAATATCCTGACACAAGCTTACGCATTCCTGTGTAGCTCACTTCGGGCACAAGGGCAATATGACAAACTATTACAACTCGTGCCCGAATATGAAAAAGCCATCGCCCGGTTTGAGAAAGCAGCCGGAAGAACCCAGCCTGAAGCGTGGGGAAATCTTTATGTGGCATTGATGAATACCTATATAGATACCAAAGACTATGACAAAGCTGGAGAATACCTCGCCAAGTTGGAAGGTATTGTCAATAACAATATCTCAAGATATGAATTGGCACGGGCAAAGGCGCTGATTTTACAGTCACGCGGAGATTACCGCAAGGCACTTGCCGCTATAGACAGCGCAGCGGTCGAAGTGCAGGAATCAGAATTTGACCTCAATGCCGTACGGAAGATAAAGATGGAGATACTTACCCGGATGGGGCGTTTCGACGAGGCATTCACGCTGTTCGATACAATCATTGCCGCCAATGATACTATAAAAGATGTAGAGATAAACGCCCGGTTCGATGAACTGCGCACCCAATATGAAGTGGAGAAACATATCGCCGAGAAAGAACGCAATCTCCATTACTTCCTTTTTACCCTTGGCATTTGCCTGGTACTGGCACTGCTCCTCACGGCTACTTTCTATTACAATCGGATTATTGCTCTCAAAAACCATAAATTATACGAACGAATAAAAGAACAGGACCGGCTGGCGAACGCAGTTGAAACTGCCAAAGCTACGGATACGCTTTCCCCTAGCAGCGAACAAAAGAGTCTGGTTATGCGGTTGCAGGAGTATCTACTTTCGGGTGAAAACTTGTCTAATGCCGATATGAACCGGGACGATATAATATCCGCCCTCGGCACTAACAGAAATACGCTGACCGAAGCGGTCAAAGCCGTCACAGGAAAGTCACCGATGGAATATACGCGCTTCCTGAAAATAGAAGAAGCACGCAGGATGCTCGACAGCCATCCCGAATTTACGATTGAAGCGGTAGCTTTCAGTTGCGGGTTCAATATACCGAGCACTTTCTACCGCTTGTTCCGAAAACAATACGGTATCAGTCCGGCAGAATACCGGAAAATGGCTAATTCATCCCCCAAAAAATAAGAAATAGCATACCGGAACCGGAAAGATTGTCCGATAAGCCCTAAAAAATGAAGTTACCCCCTGCTACAGATGATTGTAACAGGGGGTAACTGGTTAAAAGGAAGTCTGTCAGGCAGTCTTCTTTTCTATGTCCGAAAGCCCGTAAAACAGCAGAAAATGACAAAACGCCACAAAGTAGGGACAAAATGCAATACTTTTTCGACCGCATTTAACCTAATTTGCAACAAGAAAAAAAGCAGAGCCCCATGAATGATTACATCAACTTTATCTCTCTAGGAATTGCCTTTTGCTCGCTGGTAATTGTGACATCCGTCTTCCTGCATTGCCGGAAGATAGAAAAGAAATGCAATTATTATATGGCGAAAAGTATCCGTGAGCAAGATAGTCTGGTAAAGGAACTGGAACGGATACGTGTAGAAAAAGAAATGATGGAAAAGGTGCTCAAAGCGGAATTGTCGGAAGCCGTGAGAGCTACCATCGAGAACAAAGAGACCGGTGAACGCATGACTGACCCCATGACACACACGCCGCGAATTGATATAACTTATTTTATTTAACACACAACTAATATATGAACCTATGAAACATTTACAAAAAATTCTGTTGGCTCTCCTTGTCTGGGGTATTGCCGCAACCGGAAATTCTTTCGCGCAACTCCCCCGGGGAGTGCCGGATGCGATTGTCTCCTCACCGACAAACGCAGTTACCCCTGATGGAATACTGCCTTCAAAACCTTACTACTTCGCTGTGCGGACGAACATGTTGTATGATGCCATACTGCTGCCTACACTCGGTGTGGAGTGGCGGGTGAACCGCGACATGGGTATCAAGTTAGACGGTAGCTTTGGCTGGTGGGGAAGCAACAGCGATAAGATACAGAAGGTCTGGTTCCTGAACCCGGAAGTGCGTTGGTATCTGCTACGTGATAAACGATTTTATGTGGGCGCATCGGGCAGCTACGGGGAATACAATATATATAAGTATCCCGTGGGAAGCCTCTTCTCGAAGGACACCGGCTATCAGGGCAAACTGTGGGGTGGGGGTGCTACAGTCGGTTATCAACTTCACCTTTCCCATCATTTCTCGATCGATTTCAATATTGGTCTGGGATATACACATTCGGAATATGATAGTTATGGAATGATCGACAGAGTGCGTGTTTTTCAAGATAAAAATAAGGCCAAAAACTTTTGGGGACCCACTCAGATCGGAATTAGCTTTTTGTGGACAATAGTAGGAACCAAACAGAACAAATAAAAAACGATCGATATGAGAACAAAAGCAATTATCCCATTCTTTGGGTGCGCGCTACTGCTGGCAGTAAGTTGCGACGTGAAAGACCCGATCTACAACACACCGCATCCCGACCACGGCACGGTAACCCTTACCGCCGACTGGTCGCGGCGGGGCACGGACATTGACATCCCTGCATCCTACACGGTGCAGGCAGCCGACTACTCGACCACGCTCGACGGCACGACAAACCGCATAGACCACCTGTTCGAACCGGGCACATACCGTTTCTATATCTATAACACGCCGGAGCAGGTTTCGATAAGCGGCACAACCGCTACCGTTGCCGCTGCTTCCGGCAATTGGGACGGCGTGGGCGCGTTCGTGGCTGCCTCTCCCGGCTGGCTGTTCACGTGCGCTATGGATGCGGTAATCGAAAAGGACACCGAGTACGAACTGACCGCCGCCATGCAGCAGCAGGTGAGGCAGCTTACGCTTGTCATCGAACCGACGGGCGGCACAACCGACCGGATAGAAGGCGTTGAAGGTTACTTTTCGGGAGCCGCCGCCACGCTCGACATGGATAACGGCACATACGGCACTCCGTCGAATGTGGCACTGACGTTCACGAAGATCACCTCCGGGGCGGATGCCGGTAAATGGTCGGCAACGATGCGCCTCCTGGGCGTGGCAGGTACGGCGCAGCGGCTGACGGCGCAAATCCGTTTCAGCGGCAACAGCCCGCAGCCCGTGACGCTCACCAGCGACCTCACGACGATGCTCGCCACGTTCAATACTGACAAGACAAAGCCCCTTGCACTGGGCGGAACGGTGGCGGAAACGCCTACGGGCGCAGGATTCTCCGCGACGATAACCGACTGGAAGCAGGTAACGGGTGGTCCTGTAACCGCTGATTAATCATTGAAACAAATTAAAAATCACAGAATATGAAGAACAGATACTCAATCACACGATGGCTGCTCACGGCAGCGGTTCCGGCTTTGCTGCTCACGGCGTGCAGCAAGGACAACGACACCGGGGATTATCCCGGCACCAACGAATCACCCGGCGGAGACATCCGCTTCGAGATCGGTTTCGCCACTCCGGCGGCAACGGCGGGAGCAAACCTACCACAGACACGGGTCACCACCGACAGCCAGTTTAAAAGCACATGGGACGACGGTGACACCATCGGGATATTCGCTTGCCGGAAGAGCGAAACTTTGTCGGAAACGCCCTCGGGCAATGTACTCAACAACATAAAGCTGACTTACAACAATGCCACTGGCACATGGAGCGGTTCCGCCTACTGGCCCGCGGACGGCAGCCGGATCGACTTCTACGCCTACTATCCCTATCAGGGCGACGGCACGCTCAACCCCGCCGCGATCGCTTTCAGCGTGAAGACCGACCAGCGGGCGGCGGCAGATTACTCCGCCAGCGACCTGCTGACGGCAAAGGCAACGAACGGCAGCGCCGGTTACGGCAAGGGCGAAACCGTTTCCCTCTCGTTCTCTCATCCGTTGGCAATGGTGCAAGTATCACTCGACAACCAACTCGGGGCGATAGACCCGAACGAAGAGGTTATCGTAACCCTGCGGGACGTAAAAGCCAAAGCCGGACTTAACCTCGGCGCGGTCGATAATGCCACGCCGGGTAGCGGGGTAACGCTTGCCGGAAGCGATAACAACGCCACGGCTATAAAGATGTACCGCGTGGAGCAGCCGACGGACGCTAATTACCGCAGCAGCTTTACTTTCCGAGCTGTTGTTCCGGCGCAGTCGTTGTCTGAGAATGCAAATATCTTCCAGATCGCTAACGGCGACCTGCTATTGAGGAGTTCCGCGCTTACCGATAATATTACCATGACAGGTGGGAAGGCGGAAACGTTTACACAGAAACTGCCCGTATATATTCATCGTGTACGCATTAAAGCTGGTACTTTCCTGATGGGAGATGATGCAGGTAATAGCAATGAAAAGCCTGTACATTCTGTAACACTGGCCAAAGATTTCTATATGGGCAAATATCAGGTCACTCGGGCGCAGTATGCTGCTTTTCTGAATGCCGTGGGAGTAGCAGGAGTAACGATAGATAATTTGGCCAGACATAACGTTTCGGGTTATGGAGAGCAAAATTTGTTCACTGTGAACCAATGGGGCTGGACGCCCCGATACAATACGGAAACCAACCAATGGGAAGCCTCCGGCGACCAGCCGATGATCTATGTCACGTGGTTCGGTGCCAAGGCTTATGCGGATTGGATTGGCGGTAGCTTGCCAACGGAGGCCCAGTGGGAATATGCCTGCCGTGCCGGCACGACAACAGCTTATTCATTTGGCGACAACGAATCACTGCTTGGTGGATATGCATGGTATACTGTCACTTCTACAGGTATCGATGGCCCCAGTCCCGTGGGGAATAAAAAGCCTAATCCTTGGGGCTTGTATGATATGCACGGCAATGTGAATGAGTGGTGTAGCGACTGGTTGGGGGATTACGGTAGCGGTCCGGACACCGACCCTACCGGCGCTGTCTCGGGCCGCGCCCGCGTGCTTCGCGGCGGCTACTGGGGCAATAACGCCCGGTACTGCCGCTCTGCCTATCGCTACTCCGCCGGACCCGACGGCGCCTTCTACAGCGTCGGGTTCCGCGTGGTGGTCGTCCCTTAGTTCATCCGGCCTTGAGCGAAACGAGCCTGCCGTCAAAGCTGCGCGAGGGACGAGCGCGACGTATAAGGCAGGTGAGACAAATAACGATATCGGCTATGCCGGTCAGATTTTCAGGAAAATCCGCGCTGTCTTTTCGGCAGACGAATAATATAAATAATAAATAATGAAAAAATGAGTACACTAAAAAATTTCAGATACGTGGCGCGGACGCTTTCGGGCGGTGCGCTGCTGGCGGGGCTGCTCCTTTCGGGCGGCTGCTCAGAGGACGATGGTTTTGCGGCGGACGACGGCAGCGGCACAGCCGTGAATTTCACGGCGGGAATAGGCGAGGCAACGCCCGCACCCTCTGTGGCAACTATGCCGCAAACCCGTACTGCGACCACCGGCGGTAATAGCTGGGTAAAGGGCGAAGCCGTGGGCATCTTCATGGTCGATCACAGCACCCGGAATATCGTCGATGGAGCAGAAAACCGCCAATACGTCACCACCGCTGCCGGTGCTAACGTCAGCTTCTCTCCCGCCACGCCCGACGACGTAATCTTTTACCCGCAGGACAACGCCCGGGTGGACTTTATTGCCTGTTCCTACGTAACAGGTCTCCAATTCACTGGGGGTATCCATATTAACCTGAGTGAGCAGACCGCCGAGCGTCAAGCCGAGAACGACATACTCTGGGCGAAAGCCGACAAGGGCGGTGCGGGCTACAGCAAGGCCGAAAAAGCCGCCGTCGCCTTCACCTTCCGCCACTGCCTCGCCAAGCTGACCATACAATGCAAGGCAGACGGCAGCGTGGGCACTTTCGACCCTGCCGATATGACGGTCACCATCAAGGATATAAACGTTAAAGCTCTCGTAAATGTCGAAACCGGCTATACAGGAGTCGATAACAATAATCCGACAATAGGCAACATCATCCCCCGCACGTGGGATACCCCTGCCGAAGGCTGCTTTGCCACCTACGACGCCCTCATCCCGCCTGCCACTTACACTGACGGCGAGGTGACGGTAGAATTCAAGATTGGATCGGACATCTACAAGTGGAGCGTCCCGAACGTTACCTTCGAATCCGGAAAAAATTACATCTACCCGCTAACGATCCGGAAAACGGGCATCGATGCCGGTACGCCCATCATCGCCGATTGGCAGACCAACGACCACGGCACGGGTACGGCGGTGGAGTTGAAGGACTTCGTGAGGATTCCGGCGGGGACTTTCCTGATGGGCAGCCCGGAGGACGAGCCCGGGCGTGATTCGGACGAAAAGCAGCACTGGGTAACTTTGAGTAAGGATTTTTACATGAGCAAATATCAGGTAACGAACGCTCAGTATGCCGCTTTTCTGAATGCGAAGCATGCAGAAGGAGTCTTGGAATACGGTGTGGCCTACCCTTTTAAGGATGCCGCTTACCTCACGGGAAGCACCGGCGAGCCTTTGGTTCGGGATTGCAACAGTATGTCAAAATGGGGAATAACTCGCAACAGTTCCGATGGAACCTGGTCACCGGTTTCCGGTTACGAGAATCATCCCGTGATTTACGTTACCTGGTACGGGGCGAAGGCTTATGCGGATTATTACGGTTACAGCCTTCCGACCGAGGCACAATGGGAGTATGCGTGCCGTGCGGGTACGACTACGGCTTACAGCTATGGCGATACGGCAGACGGGGACTATATGTGGTATACAGAAAACAATGATCCTCGCGGAACTAAGGAGGTAGGTACCAAGCTGCCTAATCCGTGGGGGTTGTACAATATGCACGGCAATGTGAGGGAGTGGTGCTCGGATTGGTATGGCGATTACAACGACTCTTCCGATACCGACCCTACGGGGCCTGCCGCAGGCATTTCCCGCGTGCTTCGCGGCGGCGACTGGGGCTATGACCCCAAAGACTGCGACTGCCGCTCTGCGTTTCGCTTCAAAGGCTATCCCAGCGACGCCGCCTACCTCGTCGGGTTCCGCGTGGTGGTCGTCCCTTAGCTCCGCTGCCCGTAATTTATCGGGGCCTTGAGCGAAACGAGCAACCCGACAACGATAAGAATAAATAAACAGGTTCAAACAAAATAAAAAAAATTATGACTATGAATGTAATGAAAAACTTAATGACAATGTACGCGCTCGCCAGTGCAGTGTGCCTCGTGTCGTGCAGCAGCGACGACGAAATGAATGTGAATAACGACGGACAAGTACGCTTCACCGCCGCCATCGGCAACGAGGCAGTAGTGGCAACCCCCGGAACCCGCGCCTCGGGCACCACTTGGGGGCCGAACGACGACATCGGTATCTTTATGGTGGACCACGGCACGGAGCACATCGCCGAGATATACTCCAACCGACAGTTCCGCACCACGACCGGTAAAGAAAACTTTTCACCCGTCATAGGTCAGGAAATCTACTATCCGATGGATAACAGCCCGGTGGACTTTATCTCCTACTATCCCTACACGGACGGTGCCGCCCTCGACACACCGTTCCCCGTCACGATAGGAACCGCCCAGACCGATGCCACGCAACCCGCCTTCGACCTGATGTGGGCAAAGGCGAACAACGACAACGGCAAAGGATATAACAAGGTACGAAACGCCACCGTCGCCTTCACCTTCGGCCACTGCCTTTCTAAACTGACGATGAACTGCAAGCTGGATGCCAGCGTGGGAGTCGCCAACCTCGACGGTGCCAAAGTCACCATCCACGGCATGAACACCGTGAGCACCTTCGACCTGAAGACGGGTAAACAGCACGGCACACCGGAAAACCCCGCGGATATTACCCCGCGCAAGCTCGCCACCCCCACCGCAAACTTCGACGCCACCTACGACGCCATCATCCTGCCTGCCGGCTACAGTGCCGGAGCGGTGACGGTAGATTTCGAGATAGGCTCGGATACGTACACCTGGAACGTAGACACTGTAACTTTTGAAGCAGGCAATGAATACATTTATGAGGTAGAGATTACCCGTTCCAACGTGAAGGTTACCGGAACGATTAACCCGTGGAATCCGGTGACTCACCAAGGTCCGGTTTACGCGGAATAATACGTCCGTGCCGTCCTTTCAAGGCACGATAAAAAACAGCTTTTCCGGTGGCATACGGTAACGGAGCCACCGGGACGCTTTTCTCCCTATAATACGAATTAAAAAGATAAAATTTATTAATTAAAACCCGTCAGAAAGGAGGATAACAAAACAGAATGGGCATTTCAGTAATATCTGCTTGCAACTTTCAGATGACACTCTTACCAAGAACTGAATACTCCATATAAAATTAATGCAGGAAGAATAAGCACAGTTCGTTCCTTTTTCGTATTTTTGCACCTTGTTTTAACAATCAAGAAAACTTAAATAGAAAAATATAATGGCAAAAGAACTGAAAGACCTTACCAAACGTAGCGAAAACTACTCGCAGTGGTACAATGATTTGGTGGTAAAAGCTGATTTGGCAGAGCAATCTGCCGTACGCGGATGTATGGTGATTAAGCCTTACGGATACGCAATCTGGGAAAAGATGCAACGTCAACTGGACGATATGTTCAAGGAAACAGGACACGTGAATGCTTACTTCCCGTTATTAATTCCGAAATCATTCCTGAGCCGCGAAGCTGAACATGTAGAAGGCTTTGCTAAAGAATGTGCCGTAGTGACACATTACCGTTTGAAAAACGCAGAAGATGGTTCCGGCGTGGTAGTAGACCCTGCTGCAAAACTGGAAGAGGAACTGATCATTCGTCCAACATCAGAAACAATCATCTGGAATACCTATAAAAACTGGATTCAGTCTTATCGTGACCTGCCTATTCTCTGTAATCAGTGGGCGAACGTATTTCGTTGGGAAATGCGTACCCGTCTTTTCCTGCGTACTGCCGAATTCCTTTGGCAGGAAGGGCATACTGCTCATGCCACTCGCGAAGAAGCAGAGGAAGAAGCTATCAGAATGCTGAACGTTTACGGTGAATTTGCTGAAAAATACATGGCCGTTCCGGTAGTGAAAGGTGTGAAATCGGCTAACGAACGTTTTGCCGGCGCACTTGACACTTATACTATCGAAGCTATGATGCAAGATGGAAAAGCATTGCAAAGTGGTACATCCCACTTCCTTGGACAGAATTTTGCCAAGGCATTTGATGTTCAGTTTGTGAATAAGGAGAATAAGATGGAATATGTATGGGCTACTTCATGGGGTGTTTCTACCCGTCTGATGGGTGCTCTGATTATGACTCACTCTGATGACAACGGTTTGGTATTACCTCCACATCTGGCTCCGATTCAGGTAGTAATCGTTCCTATCTACAAGAATGACGATCAACTGAAACAAATCGACGCCAAAGTAGAAGGAATTGTTGCCAAACTGAAAGCATTAGGTATTTCCGTGAAGTATGACAATGCGGATAACAAACGTCCGGGCTTCAAATTTGCTGACTATGAACTGAAAGGTGTTCCAGTTCGCCTGGTGATGGGAGGACGTGACCTCGAGAACAATACAATGGAAGTAATGCGCCGCGATACACTGGAAAAAGAAACAGTTACTTGCGATGGAATCGAAACATACGTCCAGAAACTACTCGAAGAGATTCAGGCAAATATCTACAAGAAAGCATTGGATTATCGCAATTCTAAGATTACTACCGTAGATACTTATGAAGAATTCAAGGAGAAAATAGAAGAAGGCGGTTTCATTCTGGCTCATTGGGACGGAACAACCGAAACAGAAGAAAAAATTAAAGAAGATACGAAAGCAACGATTCGTTGTATTCCTTTCGATTCATACGTTGCAGGAGATAAGGAACCGGGAAAATGTATGGTAACGGGTAAACCATCCGCTTGCCGTGTAGTCTTTGCACGTTCTTATTAAAAAAGACGTTTCTGCTTCATTATAAGCAAGAGTCCGGAATCCGATTTTGAATTTCGGACTCTTTTTTTATCCATTTCAGTTTTATTTCAGAAATATCCCTTTTCTTTGTAACAGATAAAAAAGAAGAAAGGAGAAGATTTTATGAAGATATTAATTGTAGAAGACGAACCCTCTTTAAGAGAACTTATCCAGCGCTCACTTGAAAAAGAGCGTTATGTTGTAGAAACAGCAGGAGACTTCAACAGTGCATTATGTAAAATTGAAGATTACGACTATGATTGTGTCTTACTGGATATTATGCTGCCGGATGGGAGTGGCCTTGAACTTCTCGAACGCCTGAAAGCTCTTCATAAGCGGGAAAATGTGATTATAATTTCCGCCAAAGACTCGTTGGAAGATAAAGTCTTAGGACTGGAACTGGGAGCGGACGACTACCTCCCTAAACCTTTTCATCTGGCCGAACTGAATGCCCGGATCAAAAGTGTCATCCGTCGTAACCAGCACGACGGTGAGATCACCATCCGTCAGGGAAATGTACGGATAGAACCCGACAAATATCGGGTCTTTGTCGACGAACAGGAACTGGAGCTAAACAGAAAAGAATATGATATTCTGCTTTATTTTATAAATCGTCCCGGTCGCCTGGTCAATAAAAGCACACTGGCAGAATCAGTATGGGGAGACCATATTGACCAAGTGGACAACTTTGACTTTATTTATGCACAAATCAAAAATCTCCGCAAAAAGCTGAAAGATGCAGGAGCCAATATCGAAATCAAAGCTGTCTACGGATTCGGCTATAAAATGATTGTAGAATAATAAAAAACAAGGAGCTATCATCCATGAAACTAATATATTATATCATTCTTCGTATCACACTGGCTCTGACTCTTATCTTAACTGTCTGGGCAGTCTTCTTCTATGTTACGATGATCGATGAAGTCTATGACGAAGTGGATGATTCATTGGAAGACTATTCGGAGACAATCATTATCCGCGCACTGGCAGGAGAGGAGCTGCCTTCCAAAAACAATGGTTCCAACAATCAGTATTATCTGAAGGAAATAACCGAAGAATGCGCAAAGAGTCAGGAAGATATCCAATATAAAGACTCTATGGTATACATCGTAGAAAAAGAAGAAACAGAGCCGGCACGTATCCTGACCACCATCTTCAAGGATGACGAAGGGCGTTATTATGAACTGACTGTATCTACCCCCAGCATCGAGAAAGACGACTTGAAAAGTGCAATTCAGGTCTGGATTATCTTCCTGTATGTAGCCCTGCTACTTTGCATCATCATTATATCCGTATGGGTATTTTATCGCAATATGCGACCTCTGTACGTACTTCTTCATTGGTTGGACGGCTATCAGACCGGAAAGAAAAACAAACCCTTGAAAAATGATACCCGTATTACAGAATTCCGAAAACTGAATGATGCAGCCGCCCGCTATGTGGACCGAACCGAACAAATGTTCGAGCAACAGAAGCAATTTATCGGAAATGCCTCGCATGAAATCCAGACACCGCTTGCTATCTGCCGTAACCGGCTGGAAATGCTGATGGAAGATGATTCTTTGTCCGAGAATCAGCTTGAGGAGTTGATGAAAACTCATCAGACACTAGAGTATATCACCAAACTGAATAAATCATTATTGCTACTTTCTAAAATAGACAACGGCCAGTTTACTGATACCAAAGATGTAGACTTAAACGTACTCCTTAAGCAATATCTGGAGGATTATAAGGAAGTCTACGACTACAAGAACATAGAAGTAAGCATTACAGAACAGGCAGACTTCCATGTTACAATGAACGAGTCTCTGGCTATTGCCTTGCTGACAAACCTGCTAAAAAATGCATTCGTACATAACGTAGACGGAGGACATATCCGGATCATAATAACCAGACATAGCATCACCTTCCGCAATACCGGAGAAAAACAGCCACTGGATGAGAACCAAATCTTCGAACGTTTCTATCAGGGTCATAAGAAAGAAGGATCTACCGGGTTAGGGTTGGCAATAACCGATTCTATCTGCCGCCTGCAACAGTTGAATCTACGGTATTACTTCGAACAGGGAGAACATTGCTTTGAAATCTCCAGCAAGAACTAAAAAAACAAAAAGCAGGTTTTACTATAACAACTTTTATCGGGTCAGTCCGAACGGAAATGAAGAATGATGAATGATGAATTGGCTGCGCTATCACGCTGCAAAGTAATTCATCATTCATCATTCTTCATTTCTCAAAATTACATCATAAACAGTAATTTAAGTCTGAACTCTTCTATATTATCGTGACCGGATCTCCCTTCTCATAAACATAATATATGAAATGGCAAAGCAGATAACCGTTGCCGCAATCAGCCCTGTAAGCTGCGGCCAGACAACAAGCAGACTCTGTCCCAACGGAAGCGGACTCGGAATAGCTCCTTGTACCTGCTCCATCGTTAGTGGTCCGATACTTCTGACGGAAGGCATCAACAGCGTAGTGGTAGCTTCATTAAACAACTCACTGGGTGCCAGCCGCATCAAACCAAGAATGAATTTCTGATAACTGATAATCTGATAAGGAGATGCCATCTGCGACGGACTTAACCCTTTTGCCACCAGATTCACAATCATCGTATAGAAGACACTGAAAAACAGCCATACAGCTACGGATGCCAGTGCAGAAGTAGCTGCCTGACGGAAACGGAGTGAAAACAAGATGGCCAGGTTCAACCAAAAAGCTACATAGAAGACACTCGTTATGAGAAAGAAAACAATTCTCCAGAATTCTTCCGCTGTAGGAGGAATACCAATGGCAATCAATCCGAATCCCATCACCAGAAAGCCCAGCACAAACAGCATAATACCTATTACAATCAGAGCAGCCACAAACTTCGCATTAATGATGCAATCGCGATGAATAGGCTGAGACAGCATACGGCTCAATGTCCCCTTATTCTGCTCCGAATTGACCGCATCAAATCCCAAAGCAATTCCCAGCAAAGGGCCCAAAAAGTTAATAAACAGCACAAAAGAGGGGAGAGTCCCGTCCGAAGCTGTGAATAACTTCAAAAAGAGGAACGAACTATCCGGGTCATTCGGTTTGATAGCCGCACCAATATTAGTAAGCGCCGTATATAGCGATCCCATACAAGTAAGCGCTATGATACCGATCAGAATAAGGAAACGCCAACTTCTGACATGGTCGGACACTTCCTTATGAACGATAACCCAAAAAGGATGATTGACTTTACTCATGTCCTTCTCCTCCTTCCTCAAAATAATGGTTATAAATATCAGACAAATCCTGCTTCTTGTCTTTCAGCTCCGCCATGTCGATCAAAGCAAGTATTTTACCGTTACTGAACAATCCCACTCGGTCGCACACTTTCTGTGCCTGATCCAGATGATGAGAAGAAAACAGTACGGTCAATCCTTCTTCCTTACTCAGCCAGTGGATCAGTTCAATAAATTCCTGAACACCCGCAGGGTCAATTCCCGAAGTCGGTTCATCCAGAATGATGATTTCCGGATTTTTAATAAGCACATCGGCTAGTCCCAGACGTTGTCTCATACCACGGGAATACTTTCCGGTTTTCTTTTTGAGCTGGTCTTCAAGCCCTACACGTTTCATCAGTTCCAGCGCTTTTACTTTCGCCTCCTTATCCGGAATTCCATTCAGCCGTGCTGTATACATCAGGTTCTCCGGCCCGGTCATGTCGTCATAGAATCCTACATCCTCGGGCAAATAGCCGATTTTCTTCTTGACTTCAATAGGATGTGTAGTAGAATTAATCCCACATATCTCGACAACTCCCGATGTAGGTTCCGTCAATCCCAGCATCATCAAAATAGTAGTTGACTTTCCGGCACCGTTCGGACCCAGCAAACCGAATATTTCTCCTTTCCGGATACTCAGGCGAATATGATCTACAGCTGTAAAATTACCGTATTGTTTGGTTAATTCGGTAAGTACGATCACTTGTTCGCCCATGATTTACCTCCTTCCATATTTACGGAACAGATAGTAGACAACACCGATAGTGGCCAGAATAATCAAGACGCCTACCCATCCCCATATCATCGGAGTTTTTACTGCAATTCTGAACTGTGCGTCCGCATTCACTTCCGGAGTCTTGGCCATCATAGTAGTCACATAATCACCCGGGAGCGCTTTTTTAGAGGCCTTCAGGATAGCTACGGCGGTAGCAGTTTCTCCGGCTTTCAGCATTTCTATCTTTGACGGTTCGAAAGTAACATCCCAGTCTACCGGCTTATTAGCGGACAGTTGAATGTCTTTTAATAAGGAAGAACCTGTATTTTTAATTTCCAGTTCAATTCTTTTGGTATCACCGGCAGTCACGTCGGCACTCAATAACCCTCTCGGAGTGGTCAGTTCCATCTGATATGAACCGGTAACAACTACTTCCAGTTCCAGTTCTGCCGAAGTATTGCCTGTGGCGGCACGTACGGGAATTTTATAGCTGCCTGCTTCTACATTGGCAGGAGGAGTGATATCGATACTTACATTCTGGCTGCTATTGGCTTCTACTTGTGCAGAAGTTGCCTGCTTATAGTTAGGTTTGAAAATGACGTTCCATCCTCTCGGTGCCTTAGCCATCAGTGCATACAGTTGCTGATCGGCAGTCTGATTTTTCAGTGTGGCATTAAAAGTAAAAGTCGATTTGGAGTTCCCCTGCATATTGGGCTGGTCGGTGGTAAATTCCGTCTGATAAGTACCTTGCTGTGCTACAACGACATTCAAGGGGAGTTGTGCTTCTCCGGCAGACACTACAAAATGGTAACTGCCTCTACTTACTTTTAAGGGGACTTCTACCTTTAAGTTAAAGGTCTTCTTTTCTTTAGGGAGTACTGCCAGCTGACTAAGGTTCCAGCCGCCGGATTTCATTTCATGCTTCCAGCTGCTCGACAGGCCACTGACAGAAAGATTGGCATTCATCAACTTGTCTGTGTTGTTAATCAGATCGATGCTGTAGTCAATAGACGCCCCCGGTGAAACGGAGATTTTTGTGTAAGGTGTGTACAAAATCACGCTTTTAGGAATAGAGTCGTTAGCGTGTGTGTTACTCATGGGAAGTATTCCCAGCAAAATGGTTAATAATAAAAAACAATTTGTTCTCATAGTCATACGAAAGTTCTTATGGTTGATTTAATATGAATATTGCCCAATTTGTGCCTGCAAAAATAAGCGATGTATTTATTAGTTGCTGTTAAAAGAAACAAAAGAATATAATAAGAGCAATTTCCTTTATTTTTTTTAGATTTCTCTCAAAATTCCCAAATCTTTTCAGATTCTCCTCTCATCTTTGCATTATAAATTAAATGAAATCAGTAAAACCAATTAAAAAAACAATGATTATGAAAAAGTTAGTATTCTTATTAGTATGCTTGTTCACTCTACAGACAGTAGCACGTGCAGATGATGATAAACCAATTCAGGTAACTCAAATGCCACAATTGGCGCAACAGTTTATCAAACAGCATTTCTCCGACAGTAAAGTGGCATTGGCGAAAATGGAAAGTGATTTCCTTTACAAAAGCTATGAAGTGATTTTCACGAATGGCAATAAAGTAGAATTTGACAAGAAGGGAAACTGGGAAGAAGTAGACTGTAAACATTCCTCCGTACCTGTGCCCATTATCCCTGCCGCCATCCAGAAATATGTAACGACCCATTATCCGGATGCAAAGGTGCTGAAGATAGAACGTGATAAGAAAGATTACGAAGTAAAACTTTCCAACCGTACAGAACTTAAATTTGACCTGAAGTTTAATCTGATTGATATTGATAATTAATCTTCTTAAAATCAACAATAACCATGAAACTGAGAATTTATACATTATTGATAGCATTTTGTGCAGCTTGGAGCCTGCACAGCTGTGATAACGATGACGATGACTCAATTGCTGTTCCTGCCGCATTGCAAGAAGCATTTTCTTCTAAGTACCCCAACGTCAAAAATGTGAAATGGGAAACGAAAGCAGGATATTACGTAGCAGACTTTTATGATGGATATGAGGCATCTGCATGGTTTACTACGGATGGAAACTGGCACATGACGGAAACGGATATTCCGTATACTGCATTGCCAGATCCGGTAAAGAGCGCATTTGAAACCAGTGAATACAAGACATGGAAGAAGGATGATGTGGATAAACTCGAACGCCAAGGCATCGAAACAGTCTACGTCATCGAAGTGGAAAACCAGAATCAGGAAATCGATTTATATTATTCTGCCGACGGAGTGCTGATTAAAAGCATCGCAGATACAGATGATGGGAACAGTCATCTTCCGACTACTCAACTGTCTGCTGCCATGAAGACTTTTATTGAAGAGAAATATGCAGGGGCCAGAATCGTGGAAGTCGATGTGGAAAATGATAAAAGCGACTGGGATTATGGATTTACAGAAGTTGATATCATCCATTTCGACAGTGACATCAACCGCAATACTTCTAAAGAGGTTCTGTTTGATAAAAATGGAGAATGGTATTCTACCTCATGGGATGTGCGGAAAAACGAACTGCCTGTGGCAGTGACTACTACCATCAGTAACCAGTATGCAGGATATCAGATTGATGATGCGGAATATTTCGAAATGGCAGCAGGAACAGCTTATTATCTGATTGAGCTGGAAGGAAATAACACTCCGGATATAAATATCAAGATAGCCGCAGACGGTACGATTCTTAAATGAGATAAGACACCCTTTTATACAAATGAGGTTGTGTCAAAATGCTGGCACAACTTTTTTTTATGCGCAAAGCCCAGACTTTCCCAAGCCCGGGCTTTGTTATTACCTAATTTTTTTGTAACTTTAGGCATTACATTTTCGTTATGGCAAAGTTACATTTTCGTCCTTACATTCCCAACCAAACCGTTCTTTTTCCACAAAGAATTGATGAAAACATAGCTGCGAACGACCCTGTCCGCATCGTCAATGCAGTTGTTGATAATCTCAATCTTGATAATTTCAAGAAGCTTTATAAAGAAACTGGGCGCTCAGCCTATCATCCTAAGATGATGCTCAAGGTCATTATCTACGCTTACATGAACAATATCTATTCCTGCCGTAAAATCGAGAAGCTTCTTTTGCGTGACATCCATTAT